>JGI20152J14361_10000491_pt1 | contig 28693 bp, 22 predicted proteins | sample COG_02_FD_14361 | JGI IMG/M metagenome (IMG submission 14361)
AGAACTGATGGATGTGAGTCAGATCGAAGTGCTTAAAGGCCCTCAGGGCGCACTCTATGGCCGTAACGCAGTGGCTGGAGCTATTATTGTCACCACTAACCGCCCCGATGAAGAATTTGAAGGCAAGGTTAAAGTCGGTGCCGGTAACAATGGCTCTAAGAATGCCAGTTTAACCCTAAGCGGTGGTTTGGCTGAGGGTGTTCTGGGTCGTGTCAGTGTCAGTCAGCGTGAGACCGATGGTCATTACAGTAATTCATTTACTGGTGCCAAATCTGTTGATTTTATGGAAGACACTACAGTTCGCGGACGTTTGATCTGGGACGTTAACGAAGAGTTGTCCTTTGATGTTCGTGCAGGTATGAGCGAAGTCAGTGGCGGTGCGATTAACTTTAATGCGGTGTTTGCATTGCCTGCGTTTGCCAATGACTTTGGTCTTGGGCCAACCTTCTTTGCCGACGTTAATGATCAGGAATTTATCTTTTCCAATAATGTTCCCGGTGAAAATGAGCAGGAAACCTCTGAGTTTTCGGTCAAGGCAGATTGGGATCGCGATGGTGTCGATGTCAGCCTAGTGCTTAGTTACAGTGATTTGGAAGAGTATTTGCTGTCCGATGGTACCAGTGCCACATTCTATGGGTATGAATTAACCGATGCCTGTCAGACCGATCGGGCCACATTGAATAATATGCCGACCGAAATGGGCGGTGCTGGACGATCTGATTTGTTTGGTGACTTCTTCTCCCCATTCGGCGTATTCCCGTCGGGCATAGGGCAAGAATTTACTGGTATCTATGGTCCCTATACCCCAACAGCCTGTGATGGCTATCAGTATCAGGAACGCAATCAATCCGATACCAGCTTAGAGCTTCGTCTGACGTCAGATGATGATGCTGAAATCAGCTGGATTGCCGGTGTCTATGCCGCTGAGATCGAGCGTGAAGTTACAGTTTCCTATGGTGCTGATACGGGCAATGGCTTCTTGCGCCAGGGTTATGTAGGTCCAACAGGCCCTAATCCAACTGACCTAATGTTCAGTGATCAGTTTGATACTTCGGTAATGGCTGTATTTGGCCAGCTTGAGTTTGATATCACTGATGATATGGAGCTGGCTTTTGCTGCGCGCTACGATCGTGAAGAACGCGATGTGACTAATCAGGTGCCTAATGAAACTGGATCAGGCTTGTTGTCACAGCCAACTGGTTCTATCAATCCTGCATTTGCTGCAAACCCAAATGGTATCCCAAGTCGAAGCGCAACCTTTAGTCAGTTTCAGCCCAAGGTTACCTGGAGCTGGAGTGCTGCTGAAGATCTCAATCTCTATGCAAGCTGGGGTGTGGGTTTCCGCAGTGGTGGCTTTAACTCCATTGGTAGCGAGGCGCTGATCGACTTCTGGTACAACAATAATGGCGATGGCACTAATCCTGGTGCTCTGGTCGATGGCAAGCTGTCAGTGAAAGATGAGTATGACAAAGAAGTGTCTACTAGCATCGAGTTTGGCAGCAAGATGGAGTTCTTCGATAACCGCTTGCGAGTCAATGCATCGATCTTTTCTACCGATGTTGAAGACAACCAGTTCTTTGAATTCTATGCTGGTCCCTTTGGTTTGATGCGCGTAGTAACCACCATTGAAGACTTGCAGATTCAAGGTTTTGAAATGGACTTTAACGCCGTGCTCACAGAAAACCTCTCAATGTTTGGCGGTATGGGTATTCTCGACAGTGAAATCAAGCGCAACAATCACCGTCCCGCAACCGTTGGTAATGAAGCTCCTCAGGCGCCAGATCGTACTTATAACCTAGGTGCGCAGTTTGAAACCGAAGTGAGGTCTGGGATTAATATGACGGCACGCCTGGATTGGCAGTATGTTGGTGAGATGGCATTCCACACCTTGCAGGGCGAGGCTACGCCGAGTATCTGGCAGGTATTCTATCCTGGTGCCAGCATTACTCAGGACTTCAGTAAAGCCAAGCGTGATGCCTATGACACACTCAATGCTCGTATCTCCTTTGATGCGGAAAACTGGGGTGTGACTATCTGGGGCCGCAATGTCACCGACGAAAAGTACCTGGAAGAGATCATTCCAGCGCCTGAGTTTGGTGGGTCTTTTGTTCACCCGAGTGCCAAAGACTCTTACGGGATTGACTTTAACTACCGTTTCTAAAATAGCGTAGTATCAGCAGCGGGCTGGGCTCCTTGTAATGGGAAGCACAGCCCGCTTTTTTACGACTCAAAAATACTGATGAGAATGGCTATGACCTCGAATGATCTGCAGCAAAATACTCTCGGCCTAACCGCTAGCCCGGCTTTGCTATTAGTGGATATGATCAATGGTTTTACTGATCCGACCTGTGCTCTGGGATCTGATTGTCCTGAGGTGGTTGCGGCTAATGTGCAGTTGCTCACAGCTTTTAGAACTCTGGGTCTACCAGTATTTTTTACCACCGTGGTCTACCACAATGAGCATCAGGCCAAGGTGTTTCGTCAGAAAGTACCAGCGCTAGATGTGCTGCAGCCGGATAGTCACTGGGTAAAAATTGATCCGGCATTAGAGCCCTTGGACGATGAGCCGGTCATAGAGAAACAGTGGGCCAGTGCTTTTTTTGGTACGGATCTTAACCGGCAGCTCTCTGCTCTGGGTGTGGACTCGTTGGTTGTGACGGGGTTGACCACCAGTGGCTGTGTGCGTGCCTCGGCGGTGGATGCTTTACAGAATGATTATCAGGTAGTGATTGCGGAAGAGGCTGTGGGAGATCGGAATCCTGAGGCCCACCGCGCCAATCTATTTGATCTGAATGCTAAATATGCTGATGTGTTACCCGTTGCCCAGGTACTGAGTCAATTGACAGCACTCTGCGCTGTCAAGGGTTAAGCCGAGAGCGAAAAGCGTGTATTTAAGAGAGTGTATTTACAAGCCTGTATTTACCTGTATTTAAGAGCACCTATTTAAAAGCGTCTAATTAAGAGCTGCGTATTTACCGCGATTAAAAATCAGTGGCTCTAGACCATTGTCTCTAAACTCAATCACTCGGCCGACTAAAATAATATGGTCGCCGCCTTCATATTGGTTCTCAATCTGACATTCAAAACAAGCGCTGTAGTGAGGCAGGATGGGCACGCCCGCTAAGCCGTCAGTACATTCTAAATCAGCAAATTTATCAGCACCGCTTTTAGCGAAGCGATTAGACATTGCTTCTTGGTCTGCCGCGAGCACGTGAATGGCAAAAGACTCTGCGCCGATAAAGTCATCAAAACAGTTGGCATCGCGAGCGACACTCCAGAGCACTAGTGCTGGGTCCAGAGAGACCGAGTTAAAGCTGTTGGCGGTCATACCGACCTTTTGTCCGTCTTTACCCAGTGCGGTAATAACAGTGATGCCAGTGGCGAAGCTGCCCAGTGCATTGCGAAAGTCTAGGGTTTGCTGCTTTTTATCAGACATAATTCTTCTATTTGAGTAATTCAGTGAGATCTGCCTAAGAGGCAAACTTTTATAACGAGCTTTTTATAACGAGCTTTTCATAACCAGGTATTGCATAAAAAGGGCCAGCAACGGTGCGCGCCTTTATTGTGCGCGCATGATCCGTTGCCTGCCCCTATGTTGCAAGGATTATTGCTGGGTTTTTATTACATCGCAGCCGCTAGGCGGGTGCCCTGGTCGATGGCGCGCTTGGCATCCAGTTCCGAGGCTAGATCGGCACCGCCAATGAGATGATGAGGAATGTTTAGTCCCTCGACCAATTCGCGCAGAGGATCCTGTCCGGCACAGATGATAATGGTGTCTACATCGAGTATTTTCTGCTCGTCGCCCACGGTGAGGTGGAGCCCTTGATCATCAATTTTCTGATAGTCACAGCTAGGCATCAGGCGTACGCCTTTCATTGCTAGACCGGCACGGTGAATCCAGCCTGTGGTTTTACCTAATCCTGAACCCACTCTGGTGCTCTTGCGCTGAAGTAGGTAGACCTCGCGAGGGGAGGGCTCTGGTTGGGCTGTAACGCCTTCGATACCTGAGCGCGAACCAAAGGTCATATCAATTCCCCATTCCTTCATGAAAGCAGGGATGTTCTGGCTGGTGGCTTCGCCGCTGTGGGTAATGTATTCAGCTGTATCAAAACCAATACCGCCGGCACCGATAATCGCCACTTTTTTGCCAACATGTTTTTTGGCACCGATCACGTCGAGATAGTTGAGTACCTTGGGGTGATCTATGCCTTCGATATTAGGCATTCTTGGTGCAATACCGGTTGCAATAACCACCTCATCAAAGCCGCCGTTGTTGAGCTGCTCTGCGGTTACTCTTGTATTGAGCTTTAGGTTTACGCCGTTGAGTTCGATCTGCTTGCCGTAGTAGCGCAGGGTTTCAAAAAACTCTTCTTTGCCTGGAATCTGCTTGGCAATATTGAACTGACCGCCAATTTCATTGGCAGAGTCAAACAATGTCACGTTGTGACCTCGTGATGCAGCGATGGTGGCGGCTGACAGGCCAGCTGGACCGGCACCGACGACGGCAATGTTTTTTACTGCGGTGGCGGGGTTGATGAGTAATTCAGTTTCGTGACAGGCCCGAGGGTTAACCAGGCAGCTGGTCATCTGACCACCGAATACATGGTCGAGACAGGCTTGGTTGCAGCCGATGCAGGTATTGATCTCGTCGGCGCGGTTTTCCTGAGCCTTGATCACAAAATCTGGGTCAGCCAAAAACGGCCGCGCCATAGAGATCATGTCGGCATCGCCGCGGGCTAATACTTCTTCAGCCATTTCTGGGGTATTGATACGGTTGGAAGTAATAACCGGCACCGAAAGTTCTTTTCTAAAGTGTGCGGTAACCCAGGTAAAGGCTGCACGAGGCACTTTGGTCGCTATGGTAGGGATCTTTGCTTCGTGCCAACCGATGCCAGTATTGATGATAGTGGCGCCAGCTTTCTCTACGGCTTTACCTAGCTGAATCACTTCTTCAGCTGTGCTGCCGCCCTCGACCAGATCGAGCATCGAGAGGCGGAAAATAATAATAAAGTGCTCACCTACGGCTTCGCGCACACGGCGAACCACTTCAATGGGCAGACGAATGCGGTTCTCATAGCTGCCACCCCAGTCGTCGTCGCGCTGGTTAGTCCGTGCTGCGATAAACTGGTTCAGAAAGTAGCCTTCCGAGCCCATGATCTCAACGCCGTCATAACCGGCTTTCTGGGCCTGTACGGAGGTGAAGACAAAGTCGTCGATCTGCTTGTGAATACCTTCTTCGTCTAGAGCGCGGGGAGTGAAAGGGTTGATCGCAGATTTGATTGCCGACGGAGCGACCTGATCTGGTGAGTAGGCGTAGCGACCGGTGTGCAGAATCTGCATGCAGATTTTGCCGTCGTGGGCATGCACTGCATCGGTAATCATTTTGTGCCCAGCGATATCGTCGTCAGTCTCCAGCTTTTTAGTGTTGGGATGAGTGCCGCCTTCTGAATTGGGGCCTATACCACCGGTAACGATCAGGCCGACACCGCCTTTGGCGCGTTCGCCAAAGTAGGCTGCCATACGCTCATAGCCATCAGCTGCTTCTTCCAATCCAGTGTGCATGGAGCCCATCAGGACGCGATTTTTTAATCTGGTAAAGCCCAGGTCCAATGGTTCAAGAAGCTTGGGGTAGGTGCTATGTGGCATGATTAACTCCGGTTTTTCATTATTATTTTTAATTTTTATGGGTCGCTACCGGTGCTCGGAAGACGAGGCGGGGCAGTAGCTGTTAAAGCAATAGTCGGTATACGAAAATGGCTACGCTTTGGTTGATCTGTGCAAAGAGATTAATGATGCATTTTGACACTGTCAAGATGTATTGCTACATTGGCCCTCATGAGTCCAAGCACATCACAAAAAATTGTCCGCCCAAGCTATCACCACGGTGATCTGCGACAGGCCCTGCTGCGCTCGGCAAAACAGCTCATAGCCGAAGCTGGAATAGAGAATCTATCCCTGCGCCGACTGGCCGAAAGGGCGGGGGTTTCCCGCACCGCCCCCTACCATCACTTCTCGGATAAGAATGATTTGCTCTGCGCCATTGCCGCCGAAGGTTTTCGCCGCCGGCATCAGACTGCTGCGGCGGGGTTTGATGATATGGCTAAGACCATGCTGGAAAAGTTTCACGACTATGTGAATGGCTATGTGCAGTTTGCCGTGGATAATCCAGAAGAGTATGAGTTGATGTTCGGGCGCAGTATCTGGAAGCAGCAGAACAGCACTGAAGGGCTACGTGATGTAGCCTACCCCTGCTTTCAGCATCAGGTCGACATGATCCGCTGCTGGCAGAACTGTGGGGTGATTTCTGGGGATAACGCCTTACGTAGCGCTCAGGTCATTTGGGGCGCCTTGCATGGCATCGCCAAATTATATATTGACGGTATCTATACAGATACGGCTCAAATTGAAGAAGTAACTCATTGTGCAATCACTATGTTCGTTAATCAGTCAACCTAACCCTCCGCTTTATGTTATTCCTCTAATAAATTGTTTTTAAAGCCTATAAATATTTTGAGCTGTCAAAATTTGACAGGCTATCTCGGCGATCTATTCGGTAGTGAATTCTGTTAAACAAAAACCTTGTCAAAAGATAGCTTTATTTTTTGACATTCCAAAAAATGAGAACTACGTTTACTTAGCCTGTTAAGTGGTTTTAAATTAAGTTTCAAAATGTGGATTTGGTCGCATTTACCCATGAATTGATCGTTCTGGATATTGGGCATTTATGCGAGGTTTTATTAGGAGTTATTAGGAGTTTTAGCGATGAATAAGAGTTTTATTAAATTACTGCAATCATGTGCAGGCGTCTTACTACTGTCTACGGCTGGTTTGTCAATGGCAGCAACCTACGATTATGATTTTGATGGCGATGAAAATGAGCGTGGAGGTCAGCCGTTAAGCTTTGGTGATCTTAATGTTAAGGGCTATACCGATGGCAATGAAAGCTATGCCTATTTGGATTCGGGATATCTGGCTGGCTTGGGTGTTTGTGATGGCCCAATTCTTCCTGGCACTACAGGTACTGACAACAAGTGTAAGACGATTACTGGTCCAAATACGGGAGCTTCGGACGATAACTTGCAGTTAGGTGAGATGCTTGAGTTTGTATTTGGTACCAAAAAGCAGATCGAGGTTGGTATCAACGGTGCTCATATATCTGCCAATGGAGAGAATGTGCTGTTCTGGACTGATGTTGGTGGTTGGGATTTGCTGACTGTAGCTGCCGGAAAAATTACTCTGGGTGTTCAGCATGCTGGTTTAATGACCTTAAAGATTTTTGGTCAGGGTGACTTTGGTCAGAAAGGTAGAACTACAGCTAACCTCTATGTTGCTGGCATCAACGAAGTACCTCTTCCTGCAGCGGCCTGGCTGTTTGGCTCGGCTTTATTGGGCCTTGCAGGATTGCGTCGTCGCAAAATCGCAGCCTAAGGTTAAGTACTCTACTAGCTGCATGCTAAGGCAGCTAGGTAGTGCATAGCTTGATGCAATAGCAAAACAAAAAACCCCGGTGAGAACCGGGGTTTTTTGTTTTAACTGCTAGTGTTTTTACGTTGCTAGTGATTGGCGCTCTGGTGCAGGTTGATTACTGATCCATCTTCTTCATAGCATCAGAGAGGTCTTTCTCAGCATCGTCACTCATATCTTCCATCATTTGATCAACGCTGTCAGAGGCTTCATCTACTGTATCTTCGATGATATTAATCGCATCGTCGGTGGCATTCTCAATAGTAGTCGGCATGTTTGATTCCTCTACTGCTGGAACAGACCCTTCTTCAGGTGAATTTCCACTATCACATGCGCTCAGGCCCAAGGCAGCCAGTGTGGCAATTAGCAAAACATGGTGCTTCTTCATATCTGTACTCCTTCCTAGGTTATTTGAATAATATGTTTTTTCTCATCAAGCATAGTTCAGGAGAGCCCTAAATGGCGGCGAATGCAGGGAAAATATTATTACCTGGCTCAATCAGGCGAGGTTTTATCCAGTCCAGCAAAAATAAGGCCAAAATTTATCCCTTAATCAGCTCTTATCGGTTGCTGATTGCCAATCGCTGTGGCAAACTTCACGCCGCTTTTAGAGGGGTCTTTGAGTCGTATTTAAGACCCCGAAAACTACCTACTACTAAAAGTTCTTTTTAATGCGAGAGTGGCGGAATTGGTAGACGCGCTGGATTTAGGTTCCAGTGGGGCAACCCGTGCGAGTTCGAGTCTCGCCTTTCGTACCAAATTTACCGAGTATCATCGTGAGGAAAATCCATGCAGGTTTCCATCGAGTCTAGCACTGGTCTTGAGCGTCAACTTAAGATTGGTGTCCCTGCCGACCGTATAGAGAGTGAAGTCGCTCAGCGTCTTCAGAAAGCCACTAAAACCGTCAACATCAAAGGTTTTCGTAAGGGCAAAGTGCCTCTCAAAGTGGTCAAGCAGCAGTATGGCAAAGGTGTACGTCAGGAAGTGATTGGCGAAATCGTCAACTCAAGCTTCTACGAAGCCATTGCTCAAGAAAAACTGCAGCCAGTGGGTCAGCCTCGAATCGATGATATCAAGGATAGCGAAGGCCAGGATCTAGAATTCTTGGCAGTATTCGAAGTCTACCCAGAAGTTGCATTAGCTGACCTGAGCAAAGTGTCCATCACTCGTCCAGTGACCGATCTCAGTGATGCCGACTTGGATAAGATGATCGACGTCTTGCGCGATCAGCAAGCCACATTTGAAGCCTCAGACAAGCCTGCTGTAGATGGCGATCAGTTGAATATTGATTATGTGGGCACCAAAGGCGGCGAAGAGTTCGCTGGCGGCAAAGCTGAAGGCCAAGATTTAGTGTTGGGTTCAAACAGCATGATTCCTGGCTTTGAAGATGCTCTTGTTGGCGCGATTGCCGGTGATGAGAAAGTTCTCAAGCTTAAGTTTCCGAAAGATTATCACGCAGAAGAGCTCAAGGGCGCCAAGGTTGAATTCGCTGTTGTGGTTAATTCTGTGTCCTCTAAGCAGCTTCCAGAGATGGACGATGAGTTCTTTAAGCTCTACGGTGTCGATGCAGGCGGTGTAGAGAAGTTCCGCGAAGATGTGCAAAACAATATGGAACGTGAACTTCGCAATGCGGTTCGCACCAAAGTTAAAAATCGCGTGATGAACCAGCTGTTTGACCTAAACAAGGTCGAGTTGCCAGCTGTATTGGTCGATAACGAGATTACTCAGCTGAAGCAGCAGATGGTGCAGCAGTTTGGCGGTGGTCAGCAAATCGATTTAAGCATGCTTCCGGACGATATGTTTCGTGAGAAAGCCGAGCGTCGCGCAGCATTGGGTGTGATTGTCTCTGAAATTGTTAAAGTTGAAGAGCTTACTCCCGATGAAGATAGTGTCCGTGAAAGAATTAACGAGATCGCTTCAACTTATGAGCAGCCTAAGGAGGTTGTCGACTACTATTACAGCCAACAGCAGCTTTTGAGTTCTGTAGAGGCCGTGGTATTGGAAGATCAGGTAACTGAATTGGTATTGTCTAAGGCGAAAGTTGCTGACGAAACATGCTCCTATGAAGATGCTGTGAAGCCCGATCCAGAGCCAGGTGCTTAAGCTGCCTGATGCACGGAAACGGACTATAGTTATATTAATCTCGGGCACTGGGATCTGAGTGCCCGATTCGATGCGTATAGAACAGCGTAAGCATTGAAGAATGATAACGATAATAGCGAGGAAGCGATGAATTTTCAGCAACCAAATGCCGGGCACATGCACGACGTTCAATCCAGTGGCCTAGTGCCAATGGTAGTAGAGCAGACCTCACGTGGTGAGCGAGCCTATGATATTTACTCTAGGCTTCTAAAAGAGCGCGTGATTTTTTTGGTCGGTCAAGTTGAAGATCACATGGCCAACCTAATTGTTGCTCAGATGCTGTTCTTGGAATCCGAAAATCCCGATAAAGATATTCATCTCTATATCAATTCCCCTGGTGGCTCAGTCACTGCGGGTATGTCTATTTATGACACCATGCAATTTATTAAGCCAAACGTCAGCACTATGTGTATTGGTCAAGCAGCAAGTATGGGTGCTTTCTTACTCGCCTCTGGCGCAGAGGGCAAGCGCTTTTGCCTGCCAAACTCGCGCACTATGATTCACCAGCCAAGTGGTGGTGCTCAGGGTCAGGCGACTGATATACATATCCAGTCTCAGGAAATCCTTAAGATCAAGGCGCGCCTTAATGACTTAATGGCCAAGCACACTGGCCAGTCGGTTAAAAAGGTTACTGAAGACACTGAGCGTGACAATTTTATGAGTGCTGAAGAGTCTAAGGCCTATGGCCTAGTCGACGAAGTACTTGATAGGCGTGAACAGGGTAGCTAGACTTTTCTTTTAACCTCTAATGTTGAGGTTATCTGGCTGTTCTATATTGATTTTATTGGAGGCATACAATGAGCGATGATGACACTTTAGGGGAAGGCGGAAAGCTTCTCTTCTGTTCATTCTGTGGCAAGAACCAGAATGAAGTGCGACGTCTTATTGCAGGACCTTCAGTCTATATCTGTGACGAGTGTGTTGACCTCTGCAACGATATTATCTCTGAAGAGGCGGTAGTCGCCGAATCCACCGATGGCAATGATGAGCTGCCAATACCCTCTGATATTAAGGGCAATCTCGATGCCTATGTTATTGGTCAAGAGCGTGCCAAAAGAATCCTTTCCGTAGCGGTTTACAATCACTACAAGCGTCTGCAGGTTAGCGAATCTACTACCGACGGCTCTGAGGTTGAATTGGGCAAGAGTAATATTCTGCTGATTGGTCCGACGGGCAGTGGTAAAACTCTGCTGGCTGAGACTTTGGCGAGGATGCTAGACGTTCCTTTCACGATCGCCGACGCCACCACCCTGACAGAAGCGGGTTATGTCGGTGAAGATGTTGAAAACATTATTCAGAAGCTCTTGCAAAAGTGCGACTACGATGTCGAAAAAGCCCAGCGTGGTATTGTCTACATTGATGAAATCGATAAGATTTCACGAAAGTCTGACAATCCCTCAATCACTCGCGACGTGTCAGGTGAAGGCGTTCAGCAAGCACTGCTGAAGCTAATTGAGGGTACGGTTGCCTCAGTTCCACCTCAGGGTGGGCGCAAGCATCCACAGCAGGAGTTCCTGCAAGTTGATACCTCCAACATCCTGTTTATTTGTGGTGGTGCATTTGCCGGACTTGAGAAAGTTATCCGAGATCGGTCTGAGAAGGGCGGAATAGGCTTTAGTGCTGAAGTCAGCAGCAAAGACAGTCAGAAGTCGATTGGTGAAACACTGCTCGATGTCCAGCCTAGTGATTTGATTGGCTACGGTTTGATTCCTGAGTTTATCGGTCGTCTGCCTGTAGTGGCGACACTTCAAGAGTTGGATCGTGATGCGCTGGTTAATATTCTAGTAGAGCCAAAGAACGCGCTGTTCAAGCAATATCAAGCCTTGTTCTCTATGGAAGGCGTTGAACTCGATTTGCGTCGTGATGCGCTTGATGCCATTGCTGAAAAAGCTATTGAACGAAAGACCGGTGCCCGTGGCCTACGTTCTATTCTAGAAACTGTGTTGCTCGACACTATGTACCGAATACCTTCTGAACCCAGTGTGGTTAAGGTTGTGGTGGATGCAGCAGTGATCAATGGCGATAATGAGCCGTTGCTTGTTTATGAGCAAAACGATCAGAAACAGGCAAGCGATGAAGCCTAGGCGTCTGCTCTAGGGTGAGCTGAGTTAAAACTGTAGATCTAAAAAAGGCGACGTTAGTCGCCTTTTTTACGCCCTGAAAATTCGCTGTCAATTCATGCCTGAGTGAAAAACTGAATTTTCGTCAATTAAGCATGCCGCTAAGGTTGTTTTTCCTTCGCGAGTCCCAATATAAAAGATTAATCTGATAATAAAACTGAATTGGAGCGCAACGCTGCGCTCCCGACAATCTGAGGTAACCATGGCCGTTATACCTACTGAAACTACCGATATGATCTATCCGCTTTTGCCATTGCGTGATGTGGTTGTCTACCCGCATATGGTTGTGCCGTTGTTTGTTGGTCGCGAAAAGTCGATTACGGCCNTAGAAGACGCCATGGAAAATGACAAGCAAGTTGTTTTACTGGCGCAGCGCAATCCTGCAGACGATAACCCTGAGCTCAAAGATCTTTATTCTGTGGGCACTCTAGCGACTATTTTACAGATGCTGAAACTGCCAGATGGCACTCTCAAAGTCTTGGTTGAAGGCGCTTCAAGGGTCAATTTGGTTGATGCTGNAGAGAGCGGTGCCTTTATGCAGACCAAGATTGAAGAGCTGCCCGATGGCGATCTTGATGAGCGCGAAGCTGAGGTCTTAACCCGCGCAGCTATGTCGCTGTTTGAGCAGTATGTCAATCTAAGCAAAAAAATCCCTGCTGAAGTAATCGCCACAGTTAGCGGCATCGAAGACGCTAACCGACTTGCCGATACTATTGCCTCCCACATGACCCTGAGTATTGAGCAGAAACAGGATGTGTTGGAAGTGGCCGACCTTACCGAGCGCTTCGAGCATCTGATGGGCTTAATGGAATCTGAGATTGATCTTTTTCAGATCGAACAGCGGATTCGCGGTCGCGTTAAAAAGCAAATGGAAAAGAGCCAGCGTGAGTATTACCTCAACGAACAGATGAAGGCTATTCAGAAAGAGTTGGGTGATATAGACGATGCTGGTTCTGAGATTGACCAGCTTGAAGCAAAAGTTGAAGAGGTGGGCATGCCAAAAGCCGCCCTCGAGAAGACCAAGTCTGAATTGAGCAAGCTCAAAATGATGTCGCCGATGTCAGCTGAGGCCTCGGTTTTGCGCAACTATATCGATTGGATGATTGGTGTACCCTGGAAAAAGCGAACCAGGGTTAAGCACAATTTGGTTGAAGCGCAACAGACTCTGGACCAAGACCATCATGGTTTAGAAGAAGTCAAAGAACGCATTCTCGAATTTTTGGCGGTTCAACAGCGAGTTAAAAAGCTTAAGGGTCCGGTATTGTGTTTGGTTGGGCCTCCTGGAGTGGGTAAGACGTCTCTTGGTGAATCCATAGCTCGAGCCACAGGTCGACAGTTTGTTCGTATGAGCCTCGGCGGCGTGCGCGACGAAGCGGAAATCCGCGGTCACCGCCGAACTTATATAGGTTCTCTGCCGGGCAAGGTGATTCAGAAGCTTTCAAAAGTGAAAGTTAAGAACCCTCTGTTCCTGCTTGACGAAATTGACAAGATGGGCATGGACCAGCGCGGCGATCCGGCATCGGCACTTTTAGAAGTGCTTGATCCAGAGCAGAACCATACTTTCAATGATCATTATCTGGAGGTGGATTACGATCTCTCTGATGTGATGTTTATCTGTACCGCCAACACAATGAATATTCCCGGCCCGCTACTGGACCGTATGGAAGTGATTCGTATCCCAGGCTACACCGAAGGTGAAAAGGTCGCTATTGCTGAAAAGTATCTAGTGCCCAAGCAGCGTAAAGCCAATGGTTTAAAAGAGTCTGAACTGGAGATTACTGAGGGCGCACTGCAAGACGCCATCAGATACTACACCAGAGAAGCCGGAGTGCGCGGACTGGATCGAGATATTGCTAAGATCTGTCGCAAAATTGTTACTGAGCATGTTCGTGATGGCGCAGCCTCAACCGACAGTGTTGGCTCTGAGCAGTTAGAGGCTCTGCTGGGTGTTCGGCGTTTTGACTATGGTCGTGCAGAAGCTGAAAACCAAATAGGGCAGGTGACTGGCCTAGCTTGGACTTCAGTAGGTGGTGAGCTGCTGACTATTGAATCTGCAGCAATCCCCGGTAAAGGCGGTGTGATCAAAACCGGTTCTCTAGGTGATGTGATGCAGGAATCCATTCAAGCGGCGCTGACAGTAGTTAGAAGCCGTGCAAAGGCCCTCGGTATACGTAAGGATTTCTATCGGGAGAATGATCTACACATTCATGTACCTGAGGGTGCTACGCCAAAAGACGGTCCTTCCGCTGGTGTTGGCATGTGCACGGCGTTGGTATCGGTTTTAACCGGTATTCCGGTTAAGGCAAACGTCGCCATGACCGGTGAGATAACCCTGCGCGGTCAGGTGTTGAAGATTGGTGGACTCAAGGAGAAGCTCCTTGCAGCCCATCGAGGCGGTATTACCACGGTGATCATTCCCGATGATAATGGTAGTGATTTGAAGGAGATACCGGACAATATTAAAGCTGATCTTACTATTTGCCAGGTGAAATGGATTGATGAGGTGTTGGCAATTGCTCTAGAGCATAATCCGGAATCTTTGAGCGACGAAGAATTTAATCGTAGCAGTGGGCCAAAGGATAATGACCAACAGTCCTCTAGGCCAAGCACCCACTAGATCTAAAGAAATCGGCTATTTCGGGGAAAGGAGCTTGACCATCGAAATAGCTATTGGTATAACGTATCCACGAATGAGCTTGAGACCAGATGTGTGGTGAGTTTGGACACAAAAAGCCTTTCTATTTGACAACGAAATTACTAATTCCAAAAAAAGGGGAATACCGTGAATAAATCTGAACTTATCGACGCAATCGCTGCAGGCGCAGACATTTCTAAAGCATCTGCTGGCCGTGCACTGGACTCAGCACTTGAAGCAGTAACTGGATCACTGAAGAATGGCGATCAGGTTTCATTAGTCGGCTTCGGTACTTTTGCTGTTAAGCATCGTGCAGCTCGTGCTGGTCGCAACCCGCAGACTGGTCAAGAAATCCAGATTAAAGCAGCTAATGTTCCTAGCTTCAAAGCTGGTAAAGCGTTAAAAGACGCTGTTAACTAAGATACATCCAAAGGTTGTAGATTTGGTAAAAAGGCGCATCGGTGATGCGCCTTTTTTAATCCAGAGCCAATCAAAAGCTTTATACAAAACATAATAGTGAATTAACCGTATTATCAGCATTAAGGGACAGGAAAATGTTAGACAGTTTTAGACACAATATGAAAGGCATCGCCTTCGGCATCGTCATCTTGATTGCCATTGTTTTCGCTTTTTCTGGTATTGGTTCTCTGTCCATGTCCGGTAGTGGGGCTGATACAGCGGTCACCGTCAATGGTGAAAAGGTTACAGAATTAACCGTACTGCGTGCGATAAGTAGTGAGAAGCGACGCATTCTCAGTGAAAATGAAGGCCTAGATGCCTCATTGCTTGAAGACGAGCTAATCCGTCCACAGGTGATGGAACAAATAATTGGCCGCAGACTGCTTTCGCAGGCGGCAAAATCTGCTGGTATGGGCGTATCATCACGCACCACCAGCAAATTACTCCTCGGCACACCGGCCTTTTTGTCAGATGACGGCCGCTTTGACCAGGACCTCTACCTTTACACCATCCGAGCTCAGGGATACACCAGCGGTACCTTCCTGGAAATGCTGAAAGACGATCTCTTGATCGAACAGTATGTCCGTGGTTTTGTTGCATCGGGCTTTGTTACTGGCACTGAGTTAGACCTGATCGCCAGCATTACCGAGCAACAGCGCAACTACTATTACCTAACTTTGCCTTTGCAGCCGGCGGTTGATGCCGTGAAATTGAGTGATGAGCAGATTTCGGCCTACTACGAAGCCAACAAACAGCGTTACCAGGCTCCTGAACAGGTTGTTATTGATTACATCGAACTCAACCCAGAGCTGTTTAGTGCAACCCAGAGCGTCGGCGAAGAGCAGGTTCGAGCCCGCTACGAAGAGCAGCGTGATAGCCTTGAATCAACCACTTCGCGCCAAGCCGCCCATATTCTGCTGGCGCAGCCAAGTGATGCCGTTTTAGCCGAAATAAATGAAAAATTAGCAGCTGGTGAGAGCTTTGAGGCTTTGGCCAAAGAGTATTCAGAAGACGTTGGTTCTGCAGACTTTGGCGGCGACCTGGGTTACACCTCAGGCGATACCTTCCCCGAGTCTTTTGAAACGGCGCTGGCAGCCCTTGCGGTGGACGAAATCTCTGAACCTGTAGTAACTGACAGTGGTACACATTTAATCAAGCTGCTGGATATTCAGGAGCAGATTGTAGACTTCGACAGTGAGCGCGCTCGAATTGAGCAAGAGCTTATTTCTGAACTTACCGATGTTTGGTTAGTTGAGAAGCTGGCCAAATTGAAAGAGCTCAGCTACAACGCCGAGAATCTTGCTGAAATTGCCGCTGACTTAGAATTGACGGCTCAGGTATCAGAGCCCTTTACTCGTGCCGGCGCAGTAGGCATCAGTGCCAATCCAGCGGTGCTTAAAGCCGCCTTCAGTAGCGAAGTTCTTGAAGACAGCTACGCCAGCGAAGTGTTGGAATTGGGCGGCGACCGCTACGTGGTAGTCAAGTTGAACAAATCTATTCCAGCCCGTCAGAAAGATTTAGCTGAAGTGCAGGTTGCTGTAGTTGCGTCATTGACTGATCAATTGGCTCGCGCCAGTCTTGCGGCCCGTGGCGCAGAATTATTGGCCAGAGTTGATTCTGGTGAGAACATTGAAGCAGTGGCCAAAGCTGAGGACTTAGATTGGCAGGTCGTTCTTGACGCTAAGCGCAGTACTGGCGGTATCAACAACGAAGTAAAGCGCTTTGCTTTCCAGTTGCCAGCCACGGCCACTGAAGATCTGGTCGAAAGCTTCTACACCCGCAGTGGCGACTTTGTTGTGGTGGCCTTAACCGCTGTTGAAGCCGGCGATAGCAGCAAGCTCAGCAGAGAGCAAAAGGCTAGCCTCAGTTATGCTGGTGTTTCATCCACTGGCGGCCGTGAACTGCAGGCTGTGCAGCAGTCGCTTCGTATAAGTGCTGACATAGAGCTTTAGAGGTTGTAGCGTTAGGATAGGCTCTTAGGACAAAGAGTCTATTAAGTCTTGTGGGTGCCGTCCTCGGCACCCGTAAAGTAGTCAAACTGCCGAATCAAGCAGTTCAGTTAAGCCTTTTAGTCAAGCTTTCCAATCAAGCTTTCCAATCAAGTAGTCCCATCAAGCTTTCCAATCAAGTAGTCCCATCAAAACAGTTTCAGCAACGCTTCACAGCTTGGCTTTGCTGGCGATTCAGATCTTCAGTGTATTGATAAACAGAGTCAGGCGCTGACCTGGCTGCAGCAGCGCGCTGCGGCCAATCTTATTCCAGCCTGTGATATCAGAAATCGCAACATCAAAGCGGCTCGCGATCAGTGACAGCGAATCGCCGCGTCTAACTCGGTAAGAGAGTTTACGAACATGCTCCGACTTCACTTCAGCAGCCTGGCTGCCAATGACTAAGCGATCGTTCAACTGTAGTGTATTGCTGGATAACTTGTTTGTTTCGCGCAGACGCTTAATGCTGGTATTGAATTTTTTCGCAATAGACCAGAGTGAATCGCCGCTGCGCACAGTGTAATAGCTCGGTTCTTGAGCGCCGTTTTTTGCACTGGCTAGATACTTGCCAGAGCTTCCACTGTGGGGGATTAATAACACCTGTTTAATTTGCAGACGATCAGTCTTAAGGCTATTGCGCTCTCGCAACCACGCCGTCGGGATATCAAATCGCGAAGCAATCTCAGACAGCGTATCGCCATTGGCGACAGCGTACTCAGTATGGGGCACCCAAGTTTTTGGGTCAGTAGTTGCCAGCATATCGCGCAATGGCTGTGCTGTGCCCACAGGCAACAGCAGGTTATGAGTTTTCTGTGGCGGTGTCAGGGAGCGGCGGAATGCCGGATTGAGTTTTGTGAAGTCGGCCAGTTCAATACCGCTCAGCTGCACTACAGTTCCCAGATCAATCTGCGAGTTAATCTCGACTATTTCAAAGTAGGGCTGGTTGGCAATTACAGGTAGCTCGATGCCATATTTTTCAGGGTCGCGAACTAATGTCGCAAGAGCCAGTAGCTGGGGCACGTAGTTACGCGTCTCCCTGGGAAGTTTGATAGACCAAAAATCCGTGCCTTTTTGGGCTTTGCGATTACGTCTTATCGATTTACTCACATAACCCTGACCGGAGTTATAAGCCGCCAGCGCCAGCAGCCAATCATTGTCAAAACGGTTGTGTAGTCGGGTTAAATAGGTGATCGCTGCGTCAGTGGAATCTATAACGTCACGGCGACCGTCGTACCAGCGATCGCGCCGCAACCCCAAAGACTCTCCGGTTGAAGGAATAAACTGCCAGAGCCCGACTGCATGGCTGTGAGAGTAAGCCAGAGGGTCATAGGTACTCTCGACGATTGGCAGCAGCGCCAACTCTAATGGCAGGCCAGCCTCAGCCAGCTGTTCCGTGACATAGAAAATAAACGGCTCGGCTCGGCCAAAAACGGTTTTGAGATAACTCGGATTACGCAGGTACCAATCGCGTTGTTTGACCACACTTGCAGGCATCGTTTCCGGTGTTAAGGCAAAGCCGTCTCGGAGCCGCTGCCACAGGCCAATTGGCATGGCCTCAGCTAACTCAAGAGTCTCGACTACCTCAGGAGCCTCAGCTGTCAGTGAGGCATTATCCAATTCGTCTTCAGCACGGACACTTGCGATTGTGACTGCATTAGCCTGCTCGTCAATGATCTCCGCAGCAGAATCCTGCTTCGACAGTTGCGCACAGCTGGCCACAGCTAATGTTATGCAGAGGGGCAATAACAGGCGCTTAAACAGGGCTTTTTGGGCTACAGGCTGCAAGTCTCATACTCTTAAAATTAATAATGGGCGCGATTGTAACGATCAGTAGAAGACGAAACAATCATCGGCTTCACAGAGGCCCAAATAACAGCTTATTAGTTGACAGCAATATGATCCCAGAAGATCCCAGAACAGCAACGCATCCGCTGGCCTTTAGGCAACTCAGGGAACATAATATCGGCCATGACAACGATTCCATTTTTACTGTGTTTTTGAAGCGCCTCCGTCGCGCTGGCGAGAGCTTGCTTAATCGCCTCAAGGTGCATGATTTGGCCGTGGCGTCCGCAGGTGTTCGGCGCTGGCTGAACAGTGACTTTGGTCGCTATTTAGTTAGTCGCGAACGACGCATTCTGCGTGATAAATGCTCTAAGTTGCCCGGCTATAGGATGTTACGCCTCGGCCTCAGCGAAGATGATGAGACTCTTCAGTGCTTTGATCATATTCATCGCTTCAGTATGCACCCATCAGAACTCAAGGCTGGTCATGCCGCTATTTCAGACTATATGGAACTGCCGCTGATGTCGGAGACCATTGATGTCATGCTGTTGCATCATGCTCTGGAGTTTTCCAGCTCCCCCAAGGCCGTATTGGCTGAAGCCGGCAGAGTGGTGATGCCTGGCGGCCACCTGATTCTCTGTATGTTCAACCCTTATGGCCCTATGGGTCTGCTTAAATTCCCTATGCAGCTGTTCTCGAAACAGCCCCAGTACAGTTTCCATAATCTGCGTATGGGTCGCCTGATTGACTGGCTGTCGCTGCTTAATTTCCATGTCGTACAAATTGAGCATGGCGCCTATAATCCCCCGCTTAATGCCCCTGGCTGGGTAGAGCATGTAAGTCCTTGGGAGCGGGCCTGCCAAAAGATCCGCTTTCCATTAGGCAACGTCTATATGATTCACGCCGTTAAGCGGGTTCCAAGAGGAACCGCTTCGCCACTATGGAAGCGGGCAGCGAGTAATGGCTTGCGCGCCTCCAGCGGTATTAAGCGGGCACCCCATAGCAGTAATAATAGCCACAGCAATAAAGCAGCAATCAAGTAGTAACCAAGCAATCTAAGGGCCGACAATGAAAGTAGTTGAACTATTTACCGATGGCGCCTGTCGCGGCAACCCGGGCCCTGGCGGCTGGGGTGTGCTAATGCGTTACGGCGATAAAGAAAAGAGCCTCTGTGGAGGCGAAGCGGATACCACCAATAATCGCATGGAGTTGACTGCAGTCATTGAGGGCATCGCCGCCCTCAGTGAGCCCTGCAAAATATCTGTCACCTCGGACTCTACCTATGTACTCAAAGGCGTTCAGGAATGGATGCCGGCGTGGAAAAAGCGCAACTGGAAAACCGCCAGCAAGAAGCCAGTAAAAAATGTTGATCTGTGGCAGAAATTGGATGCCGTGATTATCCAACATGATATTGCTTGGTACTGGGTAAAAGGGCACAGTGGACACGCTGAAAACGAAATAGCCGATCAGCTGGCTAACCGCGGTATTGACGAGCTTTAAGGGCACAATAAACACAACATTATAAGCGCAGAAACCATGAGACAGATTGTCCTCGATACAGAGACCACCGGCTTAGAAACCTCCCAGGACCACCGCATTATTGAAATCGGCTGTGTCGAACTCGTGGGGCGCAAACTCACCGGCAGGCATTACCATCAATACGTCAATCCCCAGCGCAAAGTGGATGTTGGCGCTATGGAAGTCCACGGTATCAGCGATCAATTTCTCGAGGACAAACCGCTATTTGAAACTGTCGCCCGGGAGTTCCTAGAATTCGTCGACGGTGCAGACCTCATTATTCACAACGCCCCTTTTGACGTGGGCTTTATCAACCATGAGATCGCTAAACTCAAAGGTGCCTATCAGGTCATCGAGAGCGGCTGTCGCATCATTGATACTTTGGCCCTGGCGCGACAAAAGCACCCGGGACAGAAAAACAATCTCGACGCCCTCTGTAAACGCTATGGCGTCGATAACTCCCAGCGCGATCTTCACGGTGCACTCTTGGATGCCGAGATTCTCGCCGACGTCTATCTGTTGATGACCGGCGGACAGGTCAACCTTAATATCAGCGGCCAACAGTCCTCTGATGGTGGTCAAGACAGCAGCCGCGGAGGCATCCGTCGCCTAGCCCAAGATCGCCAGCCTCTGCGCGTTGTGACTGCCAGTCAGGAAGAGGTCGAGCTACACCAGCAGAAGCTCGAAGCAATCAACAAAAGCAGCGGCAACTGTGTCTGGATGAATGGCGGCGACTGATAACTACCCATGACAATGCCTTTAGCACCTGACCTACCCAGCGGTCAGCAAGATTTTCAACGCCTTCAGTTGTTGATCGATGAAACTGCGAGCACCCGAGATAGTTTTAGACTTAGCCGCCAGCTGAGAGAACTTTCTCAGCAGCATAAACGCGGCCGCGATATCAGTGCAGGTTGGCAGCAGTGGCATGTAGGACTGCTAAAAAGTCAGACCCTGACCGACAGCCGTCGCCACACTATTCCCGCTTTTACCTATCCCGAACTGCCGGTCAGCGCCCGAGCTGATGAAATTGCCGAACTGCTGAGTAAGCATCAGGTGATAGTGGTCGCCGGCGAAACTGGTTCAGGTAAAACCACCCAGATTCCCAAAATTTGCTTGCAAGCGGGGCGCGGGGTCAGAGGTCTTATTGGCCATACCCAACCACGACGAATTGCCGCCCGCACCGTCGCCACCCGTATCGCCGAAGAGCTCAAGGTAAAAATGGGTGAAGCAGTGGGCTATCAGGTGCGCTTCTCCGATCAGAGCTCACCCAACAGTTTGATCAAACTGATGACCGACGGCATATTGTTGGCCGAAATTCAGCGGGATCGTTTTCTTAGCGCCTATGACACCTTAATTATTGATGAGGCCCATGAGCGTAGTCTGAATATTGATTTCCTACTCGGCTATCTGAAAAATCTGCTGCCTCAGCGCCCAGATCTCAAAATTATCATTACCTCGGCGACCATTGATGTCGCCAAGTTTTCCAAACATTTTAATGACGCACCTGTGGTTGAAGTCTCTGGGCGGAGTTTTCCAGTAGAGGTTATCTACAATCACCCGGACGATGTGGAGACGGATCGCGATCAGATGATCGTCGACTGTCTGCAAGATATTCATAGCAATCAAAAAGCTGGCGATGTACTGATCTTTCTCAGCGGTGAGCGGGAGATCCGCGAAGTGAATTTGGCGATTAAGCGCGCCCAATTGCCACACACAGAAGTTGTGCCGCTCTATGCTCGGCTGAGTCTCGCTGAGCAGAGTAAGATTTTTTCGCCTCACCGTGGGCGGCGTATCGTACTCAGTACCAATGTCGCTGAAACCTCCCTGACAGTGCCGGGGATTCGCTATGTGATCGACACTGGCAGGGCGCGAGTGTCGCGCTATAGTTTTCGCACCAAAGTTCAGAGACTGCCCATCGAGGCCATCTCACAGGCCAGTGCCAATCAGCGTGCTGGACGCTGTGGTCGAGTTGCCGATGGAGTCTGTTATCGACTCTATTCCGAGGAAGATTTTCTCGGGCGACCAGCCTTTACCGACCCAGAAATTATCCGCACCAATCTAGCCGCCGTTATTTTGCAGATGCTACATCTGAGAATTGGTGACATCCGCAACTTCCCCTTTGTCGATCCACCAGATCAACGCATGATCAGCGATGGCTTTAAGTTACTGGAAGAATTGCAGGCCGTCACCGCAGACGACAAATTGAGCAATCTCGGCAAACGCCTAGTAAATATTCCACTGGACCCCCGTTTCGCTCGCATGCTTCTCGAGAGCGCCAACAATGGCTGCCTCGCCGAAGTCATGATCATCACCACCGGCCTCAGTATTCAGGACCCCCGTGAGCGACCCGCAGACAAACAGCAGGCCGCCGATCAGAGCCATAAAAAATGGCAAGAGCCTAACTCAGATTTTGTTTCGCTATTAAACCTGTGGCGTCACTTTGAAGAGCAACGTCAGCAGCTTTCGGGTAATCAGTACAGCCGGTACTGCAAGAGCAACCATGTTTCCTATTTGCGTATGCGCGAATGGCGCGACTTGCATCATCAGGTTCACACCGCCTGTCGAGGGCTCAAACTGACCTCCAATGTCGAGCCAGCGGAGCAGGATGCGATTCATCGCTCAATCCTATCCGGACTGCTAGGGCAGGTGGGTATTCTGCAGGACAAGTGGGAATATCTCGGTACCCGCAATCGCAAGTTCTTTATCTTTCCCGGCTCCGGTTTAAGTAAGAAACCACCGAAGTGGTTGATGGCTGGCTCGCTGATGGAGACCACTAAGCAGTTCGCCCTAACCGTTGCCAAAATTGACTCCGATTGGCTCGAGCCACTGGCCGCCCATTTGGTGAAAAAAAGCTACAGCGAACCCTTTTACAATAAAAAGTCCGGCCAGGTGATGGCCAAAGAGCGCCAGACATTGTTTGGCCTGAGCATTGTAGAAAACAAAAATCGCGTCTACGGACAGGTTGCGCCACAGGAGGCGCGTAAAGTCTTTGTCCAGCAGGCACTGGTGGAAGAGGGCTATCGTGGCAAGGGCCAGTTCTACAGCCATAACCACAAATTAGTGGAAGAGCTGCAGGCTTTGGAAGATCGTTTCCGTCGCCGAGATCTATTAGTAGAGCAGCAGGCCATATTCGACTTCTATGATCAGCTAGTGCCTGAAGGTATCTACAATCTTGCAGCCTTTGAAAAATGGCGCAAGCAGGCTGAGGCCAAAACCCCCAAATTATTAATGATAGATAAAGAGTATCTATTACTCCGTGGACTGTCGCAGGACGAGCAGGCGCAGTTCCCGGAAACTATTAGTTGCGACGGCATTCCCTATCAATTGCGTTATCACTTTCAGCCCGGCCATCTAGAGGACGGCGTCAGTGCCGTGGTGCCACTAGCACTGTTGCATCAGTTACCGAGGTATTTCTTCGAGTGGTTGGTGCCGGGTATGTTGCGAGACAAATGTATCGCCCTGGTGAAAAGTCTGCCGAAACAGACTCGGCGACACTTTGTGCCGGTGCCCGATCATGTGGATGTCTTCCTGCGCAAAGCCAAATCTCAGGACCGGCCTCTAACCGAGGTTTTGGCGGAACATCTGCGCACTGTTAGCGGAGTGATCATCGAGCCTGAACAGTGGCGTCCAGAGAGTCTCGACAGTTGGTACCAGATGAATTTTGTACTGGAAGATGAACATGGTGCCACCATTGCCATGGCCCGTAGTCTCGAGCAACTGCAGCGGGACTTTAAACAGCAAATTAGTCAGGGTCTGGAGAAGGCCGCAGATCAGAGCTCGTCGCGACAGGGCATCACTGAATGGGACTTTGATGAGTTGCCAGAAGAAGTGGCACTGCAGCATGGCAAGATTAGTATTAAAGCTTGGCCCGCTCTCCGTGACTGTGGTGATTCGGTGTCTCTAGAAGTGATGGACAATCCTGTACAGGCGCAACGGATTAGTCGCCAAGGACAGCTTCGGCTAGCGCTATTACGTGGTCGCGAGCAGGTTAGATACTTAGAAAAGAATTTATTGCGCGGCAAAGACCTTGCGCTAAAAGCGGCCAATGTAGGAGCCCGGCAGCGCTTGATTGAGGCACTGATTAGCGCCAGCTTTCAACAGGCTATTTTTGGCCCTCAAGCTGCATTTCCAAACCAGCAAATTGTCAGGGATCAACAACAGTTTGATCAGGCTTACGAGCAGGGCATTGGGCAGGTCGTTGGGCTGGCTCAGAGCTATACTGCCGCCATTGAATCTCTGTTGCCGGGGCTTCATGGTTTACAAAAGCAACTTCGCAGTTTGGGCTTGCCGGCGATTTATGCCGCTGAAGATATTCGTCACCAACTGGATTGGCTGTTTGCCTCTGAGACTTTAACCACTGTCACCGACGGCATTATCAGCCAGTACCCGCGCTATATTAAGGCGATTCAGGTGCGTATTGATAAGCTCACCACGCAGCAGGGTAAAGATCGCGAGCATATAGCTGAAATCGCAGGTTTATTAGCAGAATGTCGTCAGGCTCTGGTTGAAGATCAGCCACTCTCCAGTGCCCTTGAATTCGCGTTGCTGGACTATTGTTGGCTGGTGGAAGAATATCGGGTGTCGCTGTTTGCCCAGCAGTTAAAGACTCGAGTTCCAGTGTCACTGAAGCGCCTGCACAAGCGTTGGAGCGAGATTGATGAGCAGTTGCGACGCTTTCGTGTGGAGGCTGGTTAGGCTGCGTGATTTAAATAGTTATTCGGTCGTGAAACTTCTTTGCTACTGTTAGGTCAGAATAGCATCTCAATTCGGTCCTGAACTGGGATGCAAGGAAAAACGATATGGCAACACTGCCATCACAAGGAGAAAGTCCAATGAATAAACACAAAACCAATCCACTCGTTACTGCTATTGGCTCAGCTTTTGTTGCCGCCACAGCGCTCTCAGCTGTCGCATTGTCCTCAACTGCCTTTGCTTCGGAAAACCCTTTCCAGGCCGATCAATTGCGCTCTGGCTACAATCTTGCTGAAGGCCATGCCGAAGGAAAATGTGGCGAAGGTAAATGCGGAGAAGGCAAGGCCAAGGCTCACTCTGAAGGCAAATGTGGTGAAGGTAAGTGCGGCGAAGGCAAGGAAAAAGCCGAAACTGAAGGCAAGTGCGGCGAAGGTAAATGTGGCGGTGAAAAAGCCGATAGCGAAGGTAGCTGTGGTGGTGAAAAAGCTAATAGCGAAGGTAGCTGCGGCGGAGCAGCTTAATGCTCTTGTGCCCCGCGTTATTGGTCTGTTCGAAAGATACCATTAACACTATCAATCCTATCGCTAGGATCGATTAGCTGATGACGCATCAGTACCCTGTTCAGGGGGCGGGCCTTGGGTTGCGGCGCTCGCTTTGCGAGCCTCTCTCCTCAGTGTCTCTTGAGCAGGTACAGTTTATGGAGGTGGCTCCAGAAAACTGGATTAATGTCGGTGGTCGCTATGGCGCAGCTCTGCGCAGTTATACCGAAAAGTTTCCCTTTGTTATGCATGGACTCTCGCTCTCCATCGGCTCGCCCTCAGGGCTCGACTGGGATCTGCTGCGCTCGATTAAAGCTTTTATATCTGAGCACTCAATTCGCTGTTATAGCGAACACCTGAGTTATTGCAGCGACAGTGGTCATCTCTATGATCTGATGCCGATTCCCTTTACTGAAGAGGCGGTGAACTATGTTGCCGAACGAATTATTCAAATTCAGGATTTTCTCGGTGAGCGTATGGCCATGGAAAATGTCTCCTACTACGCTGCGCCGCAGCAGGAAATGTCGGAGATCGAATTTCTCAATGCGGTATTAGAGAAAGCCGACTGCAATTTGCTGCTCGACGTGAACAATATTTATGTCAACAGCATTAACCACCAGTACGACCCCTATGAATTCTTAAAGGCACTGCCCGGTGAACGCATTGCCTATGGCCATATTGCCGGTCATTACGAAGAGGCTGAAGATCTGCGAGTGGATACCCACGGTGCCGATGTGATTGACCCGGTTTGGCAGCTGTTGGATGCGGCCTATGCCGAATTTGGGTCGTTTCCCACCCTGCTAGAGAGAGACTTTAATATTCCCCCAGTTGATGAGCTGCTGGTGGAAGTCAACCAGATAAGAGATTATCAGCGCAAGTACGCTAATCAAAACAATGACACAGAAGAACAGGGTAGCCAAAATCCCTCTGCGACTGGCATTGAGCTGGCAAAGGTATGAGAAAAGACCTTCAGGTTGCCTCCCAGCCAGCTTTTCAGCGCGCTCAGTTTGAACTCGCTGCTCATATCCGTAACCCCCAATCCAACCCGGCCCCGGAAGGCATTGAAGATCGCCGCTTGGAAATCTACCGAAGTCTGTTTTTCAATAATATCGAAGGCTTTATTGCCAATGGCTTTCCGATACTTAAATCCATTACTGACTCTGATCGATGGACCTCAATGATCCGTGACTTCGTGCATCGGCATCAGAGTCATAGTCCCTATTTTTTGGATATAGGCGCTGAGTTCTTGCACTATCTCGAGAGCGAACGGATCTCTCAGCCACAGGATCCGGTATTTATGCTGCAGCTGGCCCATTACGAATGGGTGGAGTTAGCCCTCGATGTGTCAGTGATAGACTTCCCTGAAGTTCGAGAGGAGGGGGATTTGCTTGAGAATAGGCCGGTGATATCGCCGCTAGCCTGGGTGATGAGCTATCACTATCCTGTGCATCTTATTGGGCCTGATTTTCAGCCAGCTGAAGCGTCGGCAGATACGACCCAGATCATTATTTACCGTGATCGGCAGATGCAGGTAGGCTTTATGGAGATCAATCAAGCCACGCAGCGACTGCTGCAGATTCTAGATCAAGATAGACTTACCGGCAGGAATGCCTTGCTTCAATTAGCTGCGGAACTTGAGTATTCCAATCCTGATGCCATACTTGAATTTGGGGCCGATCTTCTTTCACAGCTACACAGCAAAGACATAATCTGCGGATTATATTAATTATTGTTGTTGAGAGTGATTCGGCAGTGTACGGCAGGCATTTAGGGCAGTAAGATACCCTTATTGGCAAACAGATAATTTACGAGTACCCATGAAGATTTTCTCCTTCTCTACCTCCTCACAGTTGGCCTTGAAACGACTGGCGACAATCACATTAGCACTGACATTGTTCAGCTCATCGCTCTATGCAGAAGAAGCGGATCCCTTGGAAGATATCAATCGCAATATGTTTTATTTCAATGAGCGCATTGATCACTATGCTTTGCGGCCGGTCGCTGTAGCCTACAGCAATATTATGCCGAATCCGTTAGAGCGTGGTATAGATAACTTTTTTAGCAATCTCAATGAGATTACCAACGTCGCCAATGATCTGCTGCAGGGAAAGTTTAAGCAAGCGGGCCATGACGGCGGTCGTTTTCTGATTAACTCTACTATTGGTATGGCCGGTCTCTTTGATGTTGCCGAGCGCGCAGGCCTTAGTGAGAGTGATGGCGAAGATTTTGGTCAGACCCTTGCAGTCTGGGGAGTAGGGGAAGGTCCCTATTTGATGCTGCCACTGATGGGACCCTCGACATTGCGCGACGCGCCGAGTAAGTTTGTCGATAGCTTTACCGATCCATTTTCCTATTCAGATGACGTCAGAACTAAAAACTCCGTCAGAGCAGTGGACCTTTTAAATACTAGGGTCAGCTTTTTGGGGCTAGATGAAATGTCCTCCGGGGACAAATACCTGTTTGTTCGAGATGTCTATTTGCAGCGCACCAGGTATCTGGTTAACGATGGTGCAATAGAAGATGATTTTGGCGACTTTGGTGACTTTGACGAATACTAAGAAATAGACAGTTGGCTCAGCCTTAGCGTCTAACTATGAGCCTTAAACTACCACCTTCGAAAGCTGTATTAGCGATGAAAGCACCGTCAGATCTGATTTTTTTTCTTGGTGAGAAAAAGCCCAGTATTCAAGGTTCAAGTACTAGTCTGCAACTGCTGATTGGTCAGTCGACTGCGCTGCAAAATATCGAGGCTATTCGCGCTCGATGTCAGGACCCGCTGCTACAACCGCTGCTGGTTGGCACAGACCATATTGGTATTGAAAGTAGCAGTCAGCGCGATTACCTCAAGACCCTCGCAGCTGAATTTCTAGTTATCATCCTACTTAGCGCCGATCAAAGTCATGGCGTAGCTGAATACTTTCGCTTGGGCGTGGCCGATGTCGTCTTTCCTCAGAGTAGCGATAAGGAACTCGCTGCTACTCTTGAGCGGGTCGATAGCCTCGCTCAATCCCGTGACCAAAAACGCCTCTATCGCAGAGAGTTGGAAAAGACTAATCAGAATTTACAGGAGAGTCTGCGCCTTTTAAGGCAAGACCAGCTGGCTGGTCTCGAAGTACAAAAAAGTCTGATGCCAGAGAGTCCCCTTAAATTCGGCGACTACGAGATTTCCCACTCCATAACACCCTCACTTTATCTAAGTGGCGATTTTGTTGGTTACAACTTTGTCCTCGGTCGCTATCTGCTGTTTTACTTTGCCGATGTCTCGGGGCATGGCTCCTCATCGGCTTTTGTGACGGTTTTACTGCGCTTTATGATTGGTCGAGTGATACGCAAGCATCAGGTGCAAAAAGACTA
>JGI20152J14361_10000503_pt1 | contig 28060 bp, 18 predicted proteins | sample COG_02_FD_14361 | JGI IMG/M metagenome (IMG submission 14361)
TAGGTGACATCACCACACCAGACTTGATCGGGTGCACTAGGGCTAAACTGGCGGTCGAGTGTGTTCGGTATATTGACATGGTGTCGCGATGCCTTTTTGTATTTATGCTTTGGTAGTTGTGTGCTCACAAGACCAAGGCGCGTCATAAAGCCCTTGGCTCGATAGCGGCTCAGTGGTACGCCAAAGCCAGTCACAATACCGGCAATACTGCGTGCGCCTGCTGAGCCTTGGCTAAGGTTGTGAGCGGATCGTACAAGCGCATTCAATCTCACTCGCTCTGGGTCTATTCGTATCGCCGCTGCGCGGCGATACTTCAAGGTACTACGATGCAGGCCAAAGGCCTCGCACAGCGTTGTTGTGTTGTAGCTCTCTCGAAGTTCGTCAACCATTTTTATCTGTTCCACGAGTCTGACATCAAGAGAGCGGTAGCCTTTTTTAATATTTCATTGTGCTCCTCAATGCGGCGAATCTTTTTCTCTAACTCCTTGATCCGCTGTTGATCTGGATGCGTATTCCGGCCATCGTGAACACCTATTCCGCGCCATCGTGAACACCTAGTTTTCTTAACGAGTTGTTACTTATCTTGTACCCCAAGTGTTCATGATGGGTCAAGTTTACTGAGTTTCTTTCGCATCGATTCCCCCTCTACCGCAAGTGACCCCAAAAAGAGTGGGGGGTCGTTTAGTTATTTAGTTGCATGTCCACACAAAAAATTGCACGGCGTGCAAATTATTTTTTATAGTTCTGTTAATATGAATTACCATAATATAAAAACGGCTGAATTTTGAGCGAAAAAATCAGAGATTTAATAGGTAAACCAGACAGGGATATCTCCGCTTTAAAGGGAGACAAAGACATTGGGTTGGTGCTCGATCGCTTTTTAAAAAGAAAACGGTCACAAGAAACTATACGCGCTTATTCGCGAGACATCAACGGCTTGTTTGAGTGGCTTAACTTGTCCACTTTGGGTGACCTTGCCAGAATCCAGTTCGCTGATCTCATTGAAGAAATAGAACAATACCTCGAATCTGTAACTAAACGAGACCCGAAATTACGGCCGTTGAACCCTAAAACGGTTAACCGTAAAGCGTTTGCTATATCTTCGTTCTTTAAATATCTGATGCACGCCTATGGCTACCCAGCAAACCCGCTAGCGCTGTATCAGGCCTATGAAGTCTCTCGCAAGAGCACGACCCCGACGATTACTCGCGCAGAGATCATCGATGTGCTTGCTTACATGTCTGAGCGCCGGGGGAAATCACAAACAGCCTACAGAGATTACCTGGCTTTTGCGTGCTTGGCCGTGATGGCGTTGCGGCGAAACGAAGTAGTTGGCTTGAAATGGAGTGATTTCGATTTCGCGCAAGCCAGTGTCACGGTGTACCAAAAAGGCGGAACAAAAAAGCTGTTGCCACTACCTAAACCACTATTAGAACTCTTTAATAAATATAAAGAGATCTACCCTAGCGAGTTCGATTACGTCTTCACACCCGTTCGTAACCCAACCACGAAAACTCTAAACAAACCGATATCGGCTGATTATATCTATGCCAAAGTAATCAAAGTTTTGAGCATCGTAATACCAGATAGAAAAGTGACACCACACTCATTTCGAAAAGCCTTTATTGAAATTGCGTTAAACAATCAGGAGGACTTTCTGTCGATCATTAATGCTACTGGCCATGCCACTGTAGAGATGGTTAATTACTACGACACGAGGGATCGTCTGAAGAATAATGCGATCAACAAAATGGGAGATCTTATCTAGTAGATTTATGGATTTGACCTGCTTACAACTCATTTTTACCGGAGGGGAAAATCCATTGACGGTAAACCCAGTAACGGCTCTGTACGTAATGGGAGCCGCTTGTGGTAGAGGGCGAAAAACCACTCTAAGGGATTGGTGACAGGCACAAATTCGAAAAGCCTCTATCGAAATTGCATTAAACAACCAGGAAGACTTCCTTTCGATTATTAATGCCACTGGCCATGCCACTGTCGAAATGGTTAATTACTACGACACGAGGGACCAGCTGAAGAATAATGCGATCAATAAGATGGGAGATGTTATCTAGCCGATCTATGGATTTGACCTACTTGCAACTCATTTCACCGGAGGGGAAAATCCATTGTCGGTAAACCCAGTAACGGGTCTGCACGTAATGGGAGTCACTAGCACTATAGAGCCAGAGGGCTTAATCTAGTTAGGGCCGCAAGCAGAGATCATTGAATAAAAAGGGAACAAAGAATCATGGTGGATATATATAAAGTTACTGATGCATCCGTTGGATCAACAAAAAATGGCTATAAGATATATAAGTTACAGTTAAATAGTTCAATCTTAGCGACAAGGCTATTCCCTCTTCGAAACCTCGACCTGCACCTGAAACACGAAACACTGTTCAAGAAATACATTGAAAATAACGGTAGTTTGGACTTTTTAGTTGGAAAAGGGGTATGAAGCCCAACGGAACGAAAAGTTACCATAACGAGAACCAGTTGGGTTCAGCCATGCCACACATGGGCCCATTTTGCACAGTGAGGCGGCTGCTGGTACATGTCAACAGACTACTTGGACATTAAATTTAATCTAATGGCTTCCATCGTTTTTTTTGCTTGCTCTAGATCCTCTGAGCCAAGACCTTTAAATACCTTGTTTGCAAGCAATTCAGCATGCTTTGCTATTTCCTCAGCCCCAGCTATCGCTGACTTAGTTGGTGAAATTCGCCACACCCTACGATCATTTTCATCCGCACGCCTTTCCACAAAGCCTCCCTTCTCAAGCTGGTCAATAAGAGCGCCCGTCGATGCGCGACCCATTTCGAGTAAGCCTGACAATTCGGTTTGTGAAGGGTTACCAATCCGCAGTATATAAACCAAGGCGTGCCACTGTGAGCGCGTTAGTCCCATCTCAGTCATCTCGGTGTCAAAAGCCTGGCGCATAAGCCTAGTCACGTCGCTGATCAGGAAACTAAAATCAATTCGAGCGTCGCCGGATAGACGGTAGCTTAAACTACCGTCTTCAAATAATGCTGTCGTAGTCATGCTTTTTTAATGATGGTTAGTGATGTTATGTATGGTAACATATAATATGTTACCAATCATTTTTTCAGCAGTGTTAATCAAGTATGCAATTAGATCACAAATTATTAAAAATAGAACTCAATGGTATCGAGTTTGCGTATAGCGAGTATGGCGTTGAATATAGCCCTGTGGTGCTTTTCGCACATGGTGCGGGTCAGACGCGCCATGCTTGGAAGAACGCTGCCAAGGAGCTTGCCTTGAACGGCTTTCACACTGTAGCTATGGATTTGCGTGGACATGGCGATAGTAGTTGGTCGGCAGAACAAGCTTATTCTATTAGAGACTTTGCGCAGGATTTGGTGGCCGCTGCGGAACATTTCGGCAGCGAGGGGGGCGCGCCTCATTTAGTGGGCGCTTCATTAGGGGGGCTTAGTGCATTAGTTAGTGCAGGCGTGCTCAAACCAGGGATTTTTGCATCAATCACCTTGGTTGACATTACTCCAAGTATGGATTTTGGTGGTGTCGATAAGGTATTGGGATTTATGAGTGCGAATAGTGCCGATGGGTTTGAATCGTTGGAAGAGGTTTCACAACTGATATCGATGTACCTGCCACATCGTGAGCGCCCAAAAGATTTGAATGGTCTGAGAAAGAATCTTCGCAAAAAGGCTAATGACCGTTGGTATTGGCATTGGGATCCCGCCTTTTTGAATGCCATTGACAGAAGCGCTAGCGATGAACGCATCGAAGAATTCGAGTCTGCTGTTCGCTTGATAGACGTACCGATACATTTAATCAGAGGCAAAATGAGTGAGTTGGTTTCTGAAGCCTCGGTAGAACATTTTAGAATACTGGCACCACATGCACATTACACGAACGTCGCCGGCGCCAGTCATATGGTAGCGGGCGATGACAACGACGCCTTTAATAAGGCGGTAGCTGATTTTTTGATGCCGTATCAACAGGTTTCAGCGTGAGAGTCATAAGGCGGCGCATGATCCTAATCGGAGCCTGCGTGTTATATGGGTGTTCGGCTGATCAGGGTTCGGATAATGTGAATGTAGAGGCTTCGACCACTTCTGTACAATTACCTCAAGTCATTCAAACTACTTCGGCAGAAGAAATTGTCATTCCGGAGTTGCTAACTGCGTCTGGTACCGTGGCTGCGAAACAAACGAGTAATATAGGAACCTTAACGTCTGGTGTCATTGAGCAAATATTTGTCAGAGTTGGTGACCGTGTAACAAAGGGACAGGCTTTGTTTAAGACGCGGACTATTGATTATGAGTTGAGGCTTTCTGAAGCACAATCGATGCTTGAAATTGCTAAGGCTGAAGCCGCAAACGCGGCGGCGATACTGAACCGTTATAAAGGGCTGCGCGACGAGCGTTCGGTGGCTCAGGTGGAGCTTGATGCTATCAAGAAACGCGAATCGATTGCCAAAGCAGAATCTAATTTACGATTAACCCAGGTAAAGACAGCAGAACAGGCTCTCGCTGACACGACAGTACGTTCACCCTTTGCAGGGTCGATCACCGCTCGCTATGTCGATGAGGGTGTGTTTATGACAAACAGTTTTTCAGGCATGGGTAATTCGGCGGTGGTTCAGGTTCAAGAGTGTGAAATAGCGGCCGCCATCCTGTTCGCACCGGAATCTGCATCACAGCACTTGCGAAAAGGTTTACTAGGTGCATTAAGGGTCGATGGACAACCCGACCCCATCATGGCTGAGATTGCGATTATCAATGATCGAGTTGATACCGCAAACAGACAAATAGAGTTTCGCATACCATTTGCAAATCCAGACTGTGCCGTCAAAGCGGGTCAGTCTGTGCACGCGGTAATACAAATGGGGGATCGAACCGCCCTCCGGTTAACGCGGAACGTAATACGCGGCTCAGGCGAGACGCGTTATGTTTTGCTTGCGCGAGAAGGAGCAGCACACCGGCAACCGGTTGAAATAAGGGACATTGACGCTCAGTTCGTAGAGATAACCGCCGGTATTAGTCGCGATGACTTAATCATTATCGGGGGCTCTGAACAGGTTTATGACGGGGTGAAAGTGGAGGTTCGATTACCATGATGTGGTTGGTCGAGCTGTCGATTCGCCGACAAGTATTTGCGGTTATGATTATTGCGGCGTTGGTTGGTTTAGGTATGTTGTCAATGGATCGGATCGGGGTCGCCCTGTTCCCAAACATTGAACTTCCCTACGTATCAGTGACAACAGTTCTAGAGGGCGCATCTCCAGAAACTATGGAATCTGAAATCAGCGACATTATCGAAGAAAGCATCAATACGATTGATGGCATTGAGAGCTTACAGTCGTTCAGCTCTGAAGGTCTTTCCCGTGTGTTGGTGGAGTTTGACCTGCAGGAAGACGTGAACATCAAAGTACAAGATGTCCGGGACAAAGTTCAAATCGCACGTGCGAACCTACCAGCCGATGCTAAGCCGTCGATCGTTGATAAAGTTGACCCTGATGCGACTCCCATTATTTCTGTGCTAATCGCCGCTGATCGGCCTATCCGCGAAATAACCGCTTTTACGGAAGACATAGCCAAAGAAGAATTGCAGCGAATTCCAGGGGTCGGCTCTGTCAATATGGTTGGTGGCAGGGAGCGCGAAATTCGGATATGGCTCGACAATGACCGCCTGCGCTCTTTTGGTATTTCAGCTGAAGATGTTCACCGGGCAATACAGAGAGAAAACATCGAAATTCCAGGAGGTTTGCTGGAAGTTGACCAAGGGAGGCATGAGTTTGGTATAAAGACCATCGCAGAGGCTCGCTCAACCAAGGAGTTTTCTGAGCTGCCCATTGCTTACCATGACAATGGTGTTCTATTGCGTGTAAAGGACGTAGCGGCGGTTGAAGATGCGCTAGAGGACGCTCGATCTGCCGCTTTTCTGAATAGTAAGAGAGGTGTGTCGCTGGATGTGCGCAAACAATCAGGACGAAACAGTGTGGAGGTGGCTAACGCGGTAAAAGAGACCGTAACAAGATTGCGATCATTAGCACCAAAGGGCATGAACATCATTGTCACGCGTGACACATCAAAGTTTGTGAAAAGCTCGGTTAGGGATGTTAGCACCGATATTCAAATAGCCATTTTATTGGTTACCCTCGTTACCTTTCTTTTCCTATTGAATTATCGCGCGACGTTGATTGTCATCATTGCAATCCCTACTTCCCTGGTGGCCACTTTTTTCGGTTTTTATGTGATGGGGTTCACCATCAACCTGACGACCCTTTTGGCTTTAACCGTTGCGATCGGACTATTGGTGGATGATGCCATCGTTGTCATCGAATCAATATTTAAAGAATTGGAGGCGGGGAAACCGCCTATGCAAGCGGCACTTGATGGCACAAATAAAGTTGGATTAGCCGTTCTGGCGGGCACTGCGGCAACCTTAGCGGTGTTTGTGCCGATTGCATTTATGGGCGGTGTCGTAGGGCGGCTGTTTCTACAATACGGACTCGCAGTTGTGTTTTCAGTCTCCGTGTCGTTGCTGGTTGCGCTGACGTTGACACCGATGCTCGCATCGCGCTGGTTAAAAACCGCTGAAATAGATTCGCGCTTTCGTCCCATCGATAATTTTTGGAAAGGCGTTGATAAAGCCTATTCTCGCATAGTCGTGCAGGCTATTCGTTATCGATACTTTGTACTGCTTATCGCGATCGCATCGCTTTTCGTGGGCGCGTGGTTTGCTGCCAATGTTCCCAAGGGGTTTATCTCCAGAACGGACCGTAGTGAATTTCTTGGGTCGGTGGAACTGCCTCTCGGTACTGGCATGAATTCCGCAGAAAAGGTGGCATCACAGATCAGTGATGCTTTCCTGGACATCAAATACGTTGATGATGTTTTTATCTCAATTGGTGCTGGCGCTCAGGGTAGTACTAACAAACTGGATCTTTACGTTTCGATATCGCCAAAAAAAGATCGTTACGGCAAAGCGGGTGGAGACCAGTTTGAAATCATGGATAAAGCCCGTGCAGCTCTGATTATCGCAGCCCCAGACACGCTAAAAACGTCGATTTCAGAAGTTCCCTGGGTTGGAGGCACCAACTCGAGCATTGATATTGATCTAATCCTGCGTGGCTCAGACTTAAACCTCATCGGCCGCTATGCAGATGAGATTGCTTCTAAAATGAAAACTAGCCCACTGTTTTCAGATTCGCGGACTACGTTTGTAAATGGTCGGCCAGAGGCTCAAATTATCGTGAGCAGAGAACGTGCTGCCGATCAGGGTGTCTCTGCCCGCGCCATCGCGACTACCGCACGTATTGCGCTTGGTGGCCTGGATACCGCTAGTTTTGAAGATGGTGGTAAGCGCTATGATGTACGATTGCGTTTGCAGGAAAATCAGCGTCAATCCCTACAGGATTTATCGCAAGTCCAGGTTACTGCCATGAATGGCAAGCTCGTGGATCTTGGCGCTGTTAGCGAGTTCACTTTCGCCTCTGGCCCTGCGCAAATAGACCGCTTTGATCGGGTTCGAAAAATTTCTGTTCATGCCAGCGCCGCGACCGGAATTGCGTTGGGCGAAGCGACCGATGCACTTCTCAGCATTATCGAGCAGAACCCACCTCCCGACGGGGTCAGCTATCTCGTTGACGGCATGGCCGACTCAATGCAAGACACGGTGGCAGCGATTGTGTTCGCACTGATCATTGCTTTGCTCTCGCTGTATATGGTACTTGCAAGCCAGTTCAATTCATTTTCGCAACCCCTAATCATTATGTTGACCGCGCCTTTAAGTTTTTCCGGTGCCTTTGCAGGTTTGTATTTCTTTGGCTTGGAATTGTCCCTGTTTGCGCAAATCGGCCTGATTGGTCTGATGGGGATCGTGATGAAAAATGGCATTCTCCTAGTTGATCGTGCCAACCAACTTATGGATGGTGGCATGCCTGGCAGAGAAGCGATTGCACAAGCCTGCCCGGAGCGATTACGACCCGTTTTAATGACTGCCTTATCGGCTATTTTTGGAATGATCCCTGTCGCAATCGCCAGCTCTGATGCCGCTGAGTGGCGTAATGAGCTGGGTGCATTAATCATCGGTGGCCTCACCACCTCGACCTTACTCACCCTGGTTGTGGTGCCTGCAGCGTTTATGCTACCCAGAGATTTGGCGCGGATAGTGAACGTCGGTTACGGGCACACTAAAACTCAGGCTCATTATCTGTTCGAATTGTTCGCGTACCTGGTTGGAGATCCCTTTGTCCGGTCATGGCGACAATTTGTAAGGAGGTTGCGTTGGCGCTTACGCGAAGTGCTGGGTGTTATTACATATTATGTTACTCGGAAAATTCGACCAAATAAAATGCCTTGACGGACGACACGTTGCCACACAAATACCCAATGGTAGGGCTTCGAAGTTTACTGGTAGTTAAACTTACCTCTCGCCCTTACACTTAAGACAGAAGACGTATTTTGTCGCAAGTATGCTAGGCTAATTGCTATAAACACTAGTGCTATGGTAATTAATTTCATGAACAAATCTCGGCGTAATGTACTAAGTAATGCAGACTCAACCGTCGATGCGGCACTGAAAAGCAAAAACTTTGTCACAATTAATGAACTTGAGAAGCTAATTAAGGGCGCTTCGAAGACTCGCCACCCGGTGCGTAACCAATCAATGATATTGATGATGTTTTGGCATGGGCTTCGCGTTACAGAACTTTGTCAGCTTAACGACAGTGACCTCGATGTTAAAGCAGGCAGGCTCTACGTGAAACGGATTAAGAACAGCTTGTCCACTACGCACCCAGTACGGCCTGAAGTTTTACGAACGGTTAAACGTTATCAGAAAATCCGAGGCGAATCGTTTCGGCCTCTTTTCCTGACTGAGCGAGGCGATCAGTTTACACGCAGCCCAATCAATTACATTCTAAAGCAATCCGCCAAGTTAGGCGGCCTGCCTTTTTCAGTTAATCCGCATATGCTTCGTCACGGTTGCGGATTTGCTTTAGCGAACATGGGTCACGACACTCGCCTAATTCAAGATTATCTAGGCCACAAAGACATAAAGAATACCGTGATATATACACGCACCACCGCCAAGCGGTTTGAGCAAATTTGGGATGCCCGTTGATTTTCTAACCAATGATCAGAAGGAAGGGTATGGTCGCTATTCTTATGAACTCAATGACGCCGAGTTAGCCGGCTGCTTTCACCTTGATGATGCTGATATTTCTTTTATTAAAACGCGGCGCGGTGACTCCAACCGCCTAGGAATTGCATTACAACTCACGACCGTACGATTCTTAGGCACTTTTCTTCCAGACCCCACTGACGTTCCTATTTCAGTGATCGCATTTGTTGCTGATCAAATTGACGTCTTCGAAACAACCTGCCTTGCCGGCTACATGGGTAGGAAAGTAACTCGTTACACGCATGTCAATGATATCAAGCGACAATACGGCTACTCTGAGTTCAATAGTCCGCCGTGGCGTTTTCGGTTAACGCGAATACTTTATTCAAGAGCATGGATTAGCAACGACCGCCCCAGCCTATTGTTTGAATTTTCTATTTCCTGGCTTCTTCAGAACAAAATATTATTGCCAGGCATTACCACCCTGACTCGGTTGATCGCTGAGGTAAGGGAACGAGCAGCATCGCGTCTTTGGCGAAAATTAGCCCAACTACCAAATGACGAACAAAAAGAGCAGCTAGAGGCATTGATCTGTATCCCTGAAGGTAGGCGCAATTCTATGTTTGACGATTACCGTAAAGGCCCGGTCAAGGTAAGTGGTTTAGAGTTCAACAAGACTATGAAAAGATACTGCGCTTTAGCTGAATTGAACATTCATACCTTCGATGTCAGCTCTATTCCACCGGTTCGGTTAAAAACAATGGCTCGACACAGCCAAAGCATTTCGGCTTACAAGCTGGCTAGAATGTCGGAAGACAAGCGTATAGCGCTTCTCGTTGCATTTGTACGAGAAACGACGGTCAGCTTATTAGACGATGCCCTCGATATTCTTGATTTGTTGATCACCGACATTGCTGGTAAAGCTAAAAACGCAGGTAAACGAAAGCGACTGCGCAATTTGAAGGACTTGGATAAGTCGGCAATCTCATTAGCTGCCGTTTGTGCTTTGATTCTTGATGAACAAACTAATGATACCGAAATAAGAGCAAAGATATTTCATTTGATTTCAAAGGAAAGACTGGCCGATTCGATTAGTACCGTAACTCGTTTAGCCCGACCGTCTAACGAACAATTTCAGGAGGAAATGGTTGAACAGTACAGCCGGATAAAAAGCCTGCTCCCAATACTTTTTACTCAAATCACCTTTGACGCAGCGCCTGCTGGTAAAAACACCTTAGACGCAATCCATTACTTCAAAGATATAGTACATTCTCGAAAAACCATATTAGACAACGCACCTACATCAATAATTTCGAAGTCCTGGCGGCGTTTAACGTACGATCAGGGTGGTCGAATTAGTAAGAAAGGTTATTCTTTATGCCTCCTTGAAAAACTCCAAGACGGATTGCGGCGACGAGATGTCTATGTCACGGAGAGTGATCGATGGAGCGATCCTCGATCAAAACTTCTGACACCATCACAATGGCAATCAAATCGATTGCAAATCTGTCGATCACTCGGACATCCGCCAACAGCAACGGCTGCGCTAGCCGGGTTATCCCAACAATTGGAGAGCGCCTACCAAACGGCCGCTACTAACTTTGCAAGTAACGACGCGGTTAACGTAGATTATTCAGGTAAGCGGCCAAGCCTAACGATTGCCAATCTTGATGAAGCCAACGAACCGGACAGCCTAGGGATTCTGAAAGATCAGATTTCAAAACTATTACCTCAGGTTGATTTAACCGAAGTCTTACTTGAAATTGATGCTCATACCAACTTTACTAATGAATTTGTACATGTAAGTGAAGCGAACGCTCGGGCTGAAAACCTATCCATTAGTGTTTGTGCTGTATTGCTTTCTGAAGCTTGCAATATAGGCATTGAGCCCTTGGTAAAGGCTCATGTTCCAGAATTAACGCGTCATCGACTAAGCTGGGTAAAGCAAAACTATCTTCGGGCCGAAACGTTAACCAAAGCGAATGCACGTTTGGTTAACCACCAATCAAGTTTACCACTAGCTCGCTCTTGGGGCGGCGGCGAAGTGGCCTCTGCTGATGGAATGCGTTTTGTGACACCTGTACGTACACTTAATGCACGAGCTAATAGAAAGTACTTCGGTGCAAAAAAAGGGATCACTTGGTACAACTTCCTATCAAACCAGTACTCTGGGTTTCATGGAATCGTCATACCAGGTACCTTACGTGATTCGATTTATGTGCTTGAAGGGCTGTTAGAACAGCAAACTGGGCTAATGCCAAAAGAAATCATGACTGATACCACCGGCACCAGTGATCTTGTGTTTGGTCTGTTTTGGTTATTGGGATACCAGTTCTCACCACGGTTGGCGGACGCCGGAGAAGCTCTGTTTTGGCGAATCGATGAAGAAGCGGATTACGGTGTGCTCAATGACCTTTCTCGAAGCCGGATTAACACGAATAAAATTGCTCAACACTGGGACGACATGCTTAGAATTGTAGGGTCGCTAAAGCTGGGAACCGTCCACGCGTCCGAACTAATTCGTTCGCTTTTACGCAGCGAACGTCCCTCGGGGCTAACCCAAGCCATTATAGAATTAGGCCGCACCAATAAGACCTGTTATTTGCTTAATTACATTGACAATGAAGACTACCGACGCCGAATACTAACGCAGTTAAACCGTGGCGAGAGCCGGCACTTTGTCGCTAGAGCAATTTGCTTCGGCCAAAGAGGCGAGATTCGTAAACGCTACCGCGAAGGACAAGAAGACCAGCTAGGGGCATTGGGCTTAGTAACCAACGCAGTGATCCTATGGAATACCATGTATATGCAAGCCTCACTGGAGCTGATAGAAAACCAAGGGGATGAGATTTCACCAGAAGATATTGCCAAAATATCACCTCTTAGGCATGAGCATATTAATATGCTTGGACACTATTCCTTCACTTTAGATGATCAGGTCGATAGAGGCATACTCAGGCCTCTAAACTCCAGCTTGGACGAGTGAACAATGACTTCTTATAGTAACTTTTCGTTCCGTTGGGCTTCAGACCCCGAAAATATATCTGTACGCGCCTTAAAAATACACAATACGGGTTCGAGTTTGGCTCAATTGAATCTTATGATGCGTTAGCGGACTTCAAAGACCTTTTAGATAGTTCAAATGGCAAGGCATTCACGACAAGAATTAAAACGACAAGAATTAATATGTATCAGTTTCTAAAGGGAAGAAACTATACCGCCAATGCGAACGGCTCATTAATGTTAAAACCCCCATACGATAATTTTTGTATATCTGAGCATAATGTTTGTTATCCAAATGACTTAAAAGATAACTGCCTTACGCCAGCTAATATTGGATCTATTTTTGAGAAATTTTATAAAGGCAAAGTAATACAAAATGGACTTCGTGATAGTCATGAATCTTATGTTTTGACCTCTATTGCGATAGTTAGAAGACGTGAAAATTACCATAAAACTAAAGCTAAAACTCTCTCCAGCAATGATTTTGATGTTTTGCTAATAGGTGATCCGCTCACTGATGAGCAGTATGCATACATGTTGAATAGCAAAATTGAGGACTAATATGCATATTTTTGCCTAGCGATATCACTGATAAATCCTTAGCGGGTAAAGCGGCACTTTAAAAAGGGGTTTGAAGTCCAACGGTACGAGAAGTTACTCTAAGAACGATCAAACTCACCAGAGTGTTTATTCAACGGCCTCAAATCACCTTTCTCAACCTGTTCCGATAAAGTAAACGAATAGTGCCCCAGTACATTAAGATGTTTATGGCCGAGAGGAGACAATCTCGCAATGTCTTCCTCTCTGGCCTCGCTAGACACCTGAAGGTGATCTAGCGCTGATTGCATATAAATTGTATTCCACAAAATCACAGCGTTAGTTACCAACCCTAATGCGCCTAATTGATCTTCTTGACCTTCAGTGTAGCGTTTCCGAATTTCACCTCGTTGGCCATGACAAATAATGCGAGCTACTGCATGTCGGCTTTCACCACGATTGAGTTGCGTTAATATCTTTCGACGATAGTCTTCATCGTCGATGTAGTTCAGCAAATAGATCGTTTTATTGATTCTGCCTACCTCAATGATGGCTTGCGCTAAGCCTGACGGTCGATCACTCCTGAGTAGGGACCTAATAAGTTCAGAAGCACGAATTGTCCCAAGTTTTAGAGACCCCGCAGTTCTCATCATATCGTCCCAATGCTGATGAACTTTCTTAAGGTGTAAAATGCCTCGTGCCAATTCATTGAGCGCACCATAATTTGCACTCTTATTTGCACGCCAGAAAACCGCCTCTCCAGCGTCTGCTAGACGAGGAGAGAATTGATAACCAAGCAACCAAAACAAACCAAATATCATATCGCTGGAACCACTTGTATCAGTCATTATCTCAGTTGGGGTTAAGCTTGTTTGTTGCTCAAGCAACCCTTCTAAAACAAAGATAGAATCACGGAGCGTCCCAGGGATCACAATGCCGTGAAACCCTGAAAATTGATCCGAGACAAAATTGTACCAAGTGATTCCTCGACTGTTCCCGAAATATTTTTTATTCGGCCCAGAATTTACCGTTCGAGTTGGCGTAACGAAGCGCATACCATCCGCTGAGGCTACTTCACCTCCGCCCCATTTTTTGGCTAGCGGGAGTCTCGCTTGATAGTTTACTAGGGCGGCATTTGCCTTAATCAGAGTTTCTGCTCGAATATAGTTCTGTTTAACCCAGCTTAATCGATGTCGTGTCAGGGCTGGGACATGAGGACTTATAAGCGGTTCAAACCCGATATTACAAGCTTCGGCTACGAGCACGGCACAAATACTAATGGTCAAATCATCTGCTCGCGCATTGGATTCGCTAACGTGAGTGAACTCATCAAGAAATCCTGTGTGAGTATGTATTTCTAATAGCAGTTCAGTTAGATCAATTTTTGGCAATAAGGCTGTGACTTGTTTAGAAAGGAGCGCATGACTTGGCGCTTCTTCAAGTTTATCTAGGTTTGTAATTGTTAACGTTGGGTATTTACCAGAATCGTCCAGTGTCACTGCGTCATTAATATCAAAACCCTTCGCGACCCGGTGATAGGTTACATCAAGCTCACCAATCAATCGCTCCACTGCCTCATTGGGCTGAACTGGGTGACCAAGTGAACGGCATACTTGTATTCGGTTTGCGTTCCATTCGTCTCCTTGCAATAGTTTTTCTCGCGGGTCTCCCCAGCGATCGCTGTGCTCGATGAATAAATCGCGCCTGCGTAAGCTATCCTGTAATCTATCGATAAAACACAATGTGTAACCCTGCTTGGTCACTTTACCGTGCTTATCGAAAACCAATCGCTTCCAAGGGTTCGTGATTATTTTAAGTGGCGCGAAGTCCAACGTTTGTTTTCGTGAATCTTTGTTGCCGGCAAGGAAGTTAAACGCATCCATTGTTGTTTTACCTGCTGGTCCAGCCTTAACTGAGATGTCTTGAAGTAATCGCGGCAAGAAACGCCTAACCTTCCCATATTGTTCGACCATCTCATCATGGAATTTATCGCTTGATGGACGTGCGATTGTATTAATAGCTGTAATTGACTTTGCGACTTCCTCCTTTGGCCAATTTGAAAAAATGGCCTCGCGCAACTGTGTGTCTTCAGTATCTTCAGACAATATTAACGTGCAAATTGCGGCCAACGTGAGGGCCGACTTGTCTAAGTCCTTAAGTGATCGCAATCGATTTTTCTGACCTATTTTCTTGGCTTCACTGGTTATACCCGTGATTAGCAAATCTAAAATATCCAAAGCATCGTCAAGCGCCATTGTTTCAAATGACTTAACAAAGGCCAATAAAATGGCGATGCGTTTATCTTCCGGCATTCGTGAAATCTTATGCATGGACATAACGCCTGCATGACGAGCTAAGTTTCTTAATCGCACTGGAGGGATATGGGAGAAATCAACGTCATGCGCTCCAAATTCTTTCAACTCGAGAAAACGCGATACTGCGAGACCAAATGCGGGGCTGCTGACTGTTACAGGTCCTTTTCTATAGCGATCAAATCGTGAAGTACGGCTTCCTTCTGGTACTTCAAGCAATGTTTCTAGCTTTTTCTTTTGTGCTGCTGTCGGCAAGGACGATAAGCGCTTCCATAATTGATTGACCGCACGTTCGCGAATTTCAGAAACCAATCGCGACAATGTGGTGACCCCTGGTAGCAAGACTTTATTTTGAATTAACCAAGCTGTCGCGAAGTCAAACATAAGGCTCGGACGTTCGTTGCTTACCCAGGCTCGTGTATACAAAAGACGAGATAAACGGAATTTCCATGGAGCTGTATTGAATTCGTGGTAACCATAGCAATCTTGTATTTCAGCAACGTGTGCATAGCGGGTTACTTTTCGCTCCATGTATTGCTCTAAATCTTCAACGTCCGCATTCAGTTGTTGAGATAAAAAGTCTCGGATTCGAGAAGGTACCGCAATTGGATTCGGTAAAAATGTACCCAAAAATCGAACGGTCGTTAACTGTAGAGCAAACCCTAGACGATTATAGTTGCGTCTTCGTTTATTGATGAGCTCGAGTGCGGTGCTGTCTAAAAGGAAATAACGAGCGAGTTGTGCGTCATTCGGTTCGCTCGAATAACAACCGTATTGGCTTTGTTGGTCTTCTGTCAGAAACTCAATTGGCATTCTACTGGTTCATGCGCAAATATTGATAAAGTGTTTCGCGGCTTATTCCAAAATCACGAGCAATCTGCGCCTTTTTATCTCCAGCGGAAACTCTTGAAACAACCTTCTGTATATCGTCATCGGATAACGCTCTCTTTCTTCCTTGATACACGCCGCGTTGCTTAGCCAGAGCAATCCCTTCTCGTTGACGTTCCTTGATCAAAGATCGTTCAAACTCGGCAAAAGCACCCATTACAGACAACATCAAATTGGCCATAGGCGAGTCTTCACCGGTAAAAGATAGACTCTCTTTAATAAATTGGATATGAACCCCACGCTCCGTCAACGATTGAACAATTCTCCGTAGATCATCCAGATTTCGCGCTAAGCGATCCATGCTATGAACCAGAATAGTGTCGCCATCACGAACAAAGTCCACCATTTCTTCTAGTTGCTGTCGGTGGGCATCTTTCCCTGATGCTTTATCCATAAAAGTTCGGTCAACTTGAATGCCTTCTAATTGTCGTTCAGGGTTTTGATCAAAAGCGCTCACCCTGATGTAGCCAACACGCTGTCCTGCCATAACTTTTTCCTCAAAGTGTCAAGATAGAGTCTAGGACCCCGCAGTAATAGTGTCAATAAATTAAATTATCAATCCCAATCTGACACAATCTACGACCAACTCTGACGTCAGGTTAGAGCATACTTCAAGCTGACGTTAGGATTGCCGACTGGGATCGTCTATTCAACACTATTCAAATTGACCAAACAAGGCATCGATGACAGGACAATCAGGCACATTTCCCTGAGAGCATTGGTCTGACATATTTTTTAATACGCGCTCTATTTTCCGCATATCTGCGATTTTATTACGTACCCCTTTCAAGTGATTCATCGTCAATGAGTGAACTTCATTGCATGTTTGGTTGCCGCCATCTACCAGTCCAAACAAATCCCGCACCTCATTTAGACTAAAACCTAACTCGCGACACCGCTTAATAAACGAAAGTCTTTGAAGTTGCTCACCGTCATAAATACGCTGTCCGCTTGGACTACGATTGGGCTTTGGCATTACGCCTGATCGCTCGTAATAACGGATGGTTTCTATATGAACCCCAGATTGTCTAGAGGCCTCACCAATTAAATAGTTAAGCGTGGTTTCGGTCATAAAAATTTTCTCTTGCATCTGTAGTCACTACAGGGATTATTATAGAGCATAGTTAAACAAGCAACTAAAATATATCGATGGAAACAGTACCCGAAATCAACACCGAAGAAGAAAAGATAGCCCCTAAATGGTTGGCCACCGGCGGCATTCTTGCCGCCCTAGGCGCGACTACGTGCTGTGTTTTACCGCTCGCCCTTACTCTTCTTGGGGTAAGTGGTGCATGGATGGCAAACCTCCGAGCGCTGTCTCCGTATCAACCCTATTTCTTGGCTTTATCTGGGTTGGCCATTGGCTACGGATTTTATCAAGTTTATTGGAAGCCCCGCAAAGCCTGTGCAGAAGGGCAAGTGTGCGCTCGACCGATGAGCGGCAACATTGTTAAAACAGCATTATGGGCGGGAGCTGTACTAGTGTTGATTACCGCTACTTTCCCTCTTTGGTTTCCTACCGTTTTACCGTATTTACCTTAAATAACCGGATCAATATTATGAATACTATCAAGCAACTATTTGTCGCTATGTTCTTACTGGCCATAACCCTCACGGTTAGTGCTGAAGAAAAAACAGCCACCTTAAAAGTTGAAGGAATGACGTGCGCTTCTTGCCTTTACCAGGTAGAAAAAGCGCTCGCCAATGTTGAAGGCGTAACACAAGCCGATGTCAATGCTAAAACGAACGAGGCTTCCGTTACCTATGACGATGCGCAGACCAATATAGCGGCGCTTACCGAGGCCACGGGCAACGCTGGATTCCCCTCAGCATTAAAAATCACCAATTAACCATATTTAGAATGATCAAAAAAAATACGCTGCTAAAAACAGGGATTATAGGCACGGTGATAGCGGCGTTGTGTTGTTTTACACCGGTGCTTGTTGTCTTGTTTGGGGCGGTTGGATTGTCCGCGCTAGTCGGGTATCTCGACCTAGTGCTATTGCCGGCCTTAGCCCTTTTTGTCGGCATTACGCTTTACGCTCTTTGGAAAAAACAACAAAATTAATCAAATCATCATGCCTATAAAAAACAACTATGACCTAGCCGTAATTGGTGCAGGATCAGCAGGATTTTCTGCCGCCATTACCGCCGCCGAGCAAGGTGCAAAAGTGGCTCTTATTGGCTATGGCACTATTGGCGGTACGTGCGTAAATGTGGGCTGTGTTCCCTCCAAAACCATGATTAGAGCCGCTGAAACGCTTCATCATGCGAGAACGGCACACCGTTTTAATGGTATCGAGGCCTCGGCCTCTGTTAGTGACTGGTCGTCACTTATGGCTGATAAAGATCAATTGGTAAAAGACCTTCGGAACGCTAAATATATTGATGTTCTATCGTCCTATGATTCAGTAACGTATCTGGAAGGGAAGGCGGTGTTAGCGGAAGGCGGCGTTATGGTAGACGGAGAATTTATAAAGGCCAAAAAGACGATTATCACCACAGGAAGCCATGCCACGACACCCCCGATTGAAGGGATCGAAAATGTCCCGTATTTAACTAGTACCACGGCGTTAGAGCTAGACCATGCGCCGGCCTCAATGATCGTTATTGGCGGCGGGGTTATTGGTTGTGAACTTGGCCAAATGTTTGCCAGGCTTGGAACGAAAGTAACGATCCTTTGCCGCTCTCGATTGTTACAGTCTGGAGAGCCAGAAGTTAGCGAAGCCTTGGAAGCGGCGTTAGTTGAAGAGGGTATAAACATCCAATGCGGGAGTGTTTATAAATCGATTTCCCATAATAGCGAAATCTGCCTCGCGTATGAGAAAGACGGCACTAAGAACGAAATACGAGCTGAGCAAGTATTGATAGCGACTGGCCGAAGAGCCAATACCGACACATTAGGAGCTGATGCCGTAGGCGTTGAATTACTCCCTAATGCGGGTATTAAAATTGATGATCGAATGCGAACCACCCGACCGGGCGTTTACGCCGCCGGGGATGTTACCGGCAAAGACATGTTTGTTTATATGGCCGCCTACGGTGCAAAAGTAGCGTCCGAAAATGCGCTCAATGGTGACGGTCGGCAATACGATAACTCGGCGATGCCTGATGTGGTTTTTACTGATCCCCAGGCCGCGACGGTTGGCCTTACCGAAGCCGAAGCGAAGGCGGCAGGGCATAGCGTCATTACTGCAACGATTGGCTTAGAACACGTTCCCCGCGCCTTGGCCGCACGAGATACACGCGGTTTAATTAAATTAGTAGCTGATGCTAAAACGCGCGCCTTGCTTGGAGTGCACATTTTAGCGCCAGAAGGAGCGGACAGTATTCAAACGGCGGCGATTGCCATCAAAGCCGGTATGACTGTAGACGACCTTGGAAGCATGATATTTCCGTATCTAACCACTGTCGAAGGTCTGAAACTGGCCGCACAAACGTTTGATAAAGATGTTTCAAAACTGTCTTGTTGCGCGGGCTAACTCCAGGAATTTGCGCTGGTCAAGACCTCTTCTTGGATAGCGGAGTTGCTTATTTGTATTGCCACCGTTTTCCTTATGCGGTAAGTTTTTATTAAAGAGGGTAGTCTCATGTATCAAAAATACCTAATCCCCGTTCTGTCGAATGCTATCGGCTTGTTCACCACATCGAGCTTCGTATCCACAGCCGAGACAACGTTGTCGTTTAAGCCGATGGATCGCGCAACCTGTCCGGTCATGTTTCGCACCTGAGGCGGACATTTCTCTTTGCCGCTGTTTTGCGCACACAGGAATACGACTAGCCCAAACCCTCTATGAAACACCTCAATAGAAGTGCATCCAACACATTGATGGTTGACCTGTCGGCAATCGTGCTGGTCAGTGGATTGCTATCCGTTCTGTTTTCACAATGGCTGTACCCACTGTTTGGTCTGCCACCAGCTGCGCCCATGCCCGGTCGATCGCTCGTAATACTGATCATGCTATGGTTCGTCATAAAGGTGAGAGCGGAATCCCTAGGTGATTTCGGATTAACACCGCTCTCGCCCATTTGGCGCATCATTCTCCTCGCCATTGCCTTGCTGGCCGCAAAACTATTTATCGTTCAACCTGTCGCGGATATCGTTGCGGGGCTTGCAGATTTACCAAAATCTGATCACAGCTTTTTCAATCATATACACGGTAATTTTCCAGCACTAATTGGATGGTTGGTCATTGCCTGGGTCATAGGTGGCTTTGCTGAGGAGTTTATATTCCGCGGATTTTTGATGCGCCGCATAGCTGACGTCTTTAATCGAGGAAAACTGGGTTGGGCAATAGCGTTGGTGGTACAAGCAATACTCTTTGGTACATTGCATTACTATCTTGGCCCAACAGGAGTGGTGTCAGCAACACTTTCTGCTCTTTTCTACGGCCTCTTCTTCATCCTTGTTGGACGAAGCTTATGGCCAGTCATGATCGCGCACGCGACATGGGACAGCTTGATATTCACGTTAATATTTCTGAATGGCGTTCCTTCTACCTAGTATGACGGTATCGGATATAAGCGCCACGATGCTTTAATGGGTCAATTCCGCTGTAATGAGAGTTAGCAGTGATTATCTAACCTTACTAAAGAATATTGTAGGCCGCATTAACGAACTTGGTCAGATTAATGAAGCCTTAGAGTAACTTTTCGTACCGTTGGACTTCAAACCCCTGCTCTGAGCGGATTACGGAGCTTGTGAGGTACGAACAAGCGAGTAGATGCGCGATAAGAGTACGGATAGCCTGAAGCTCGTAGCGAGCTGGATATACTCCAAGCAAGCTACACCCATGATGAGCGTGTACGGTCAATAACTACTTATACGGGCGTCGTGTACAACAATTACCCGTACAGATTAACGGGACAATTTGGGCTCGCGACCTTTAATTTCAGTAATGAGCCAGAAGTTATAGAGTAAGCGATACCCTAAATGAAGCCATATAATCCCGGATATTAAAGTCAACATTGTGAAACCATTTCTGAGTCCCCAAAGACCATATACCCCTAGAAATCCCATTAGATAAGCTGAGAAAAACAAAGGTATGAATCCGCTCCAGATACCTATCATTTTTGAGACACTCCACTTGCCGCTAATTTTCGCGTAATTAAACACAATAACGTAGGACGCAATGCCGCCAAAAATTAAAACGTATGTATGCAGGTAATGCTCCAAAGAAAACCCCATGTCATATAATTTATAAAGACCGTAAAGCAGCGAAAAGACCGCTACCGTTCCACATTTACCAAATAAAGTCTGCAATTGAGTGGTGGGGAATTTAATCATATTTCAACTCCTGGAGATTGTTTGGATGATCGCGATTACTCAGCAATTGCGAGTAGGCCATTTAAGTACTGGTAATCGAACTACGTTTAAAACGCCCAACCAAGAGCGTCATGCATTGAACCTCAGATGAACGTTTATAACATTGTCCAATTCAATTCAAAGGCATCCTACCGAATTGATAAAGGACATGCACCGTATAAACTTTACTTTCTAATCAGAAACCACCGTAGCCAGACGCCTACTTTTAACACAACATCGACTAAAAAAATTCATCCCTTTGCTGACCAGAACCGGATATTCCTACATTCTAATCTTTAACTTGATCAACTTTCCATACGAAACCTAATTCATCCAGTCGGGATCGACGTTCCTGAGACAAATTCCCCTTATTAGCTCGCTGTCTACTGACCCACTTTCCCAGCCTAAACCCGTCTTCGGTAACATAGAGAGCAGCGACAAGACAATTGCCATTTTTCCTACAAAAATCTTTTAGCGATTCAAAACCCTGATCCCATCGTTTAGCAACGGGATCCCATTCGAAACCCAACACATTCAACCTCTCGCGACGCTCTAAAGATAAATCCGCCATGTTTCCTCGCTGCCGACTAACCCAACTTCCCAGCCTAAAACCATCTTTATCTACATATTTCACAGGAACCAGACAGTTACCGTATAGACCATCATACACTTCAAGGGCATCAAAGCCTTGTTCCCATTTGTCCTCGAGTGGGTTCCAATCGAAGTCCAAAGCCTCAAGCTTTTTGCGGCGTTCGCTGGACAAAGAAGTTTTTCTCATTCGTTGTGTATGAACCCACGTCCCAATTTTGAAGCCGGCCAGCGTTTTCATATTTTGGGGGACGAAACAATTACCGTTTTGATTATAAAACACTTTCAGCGCTTCAAACCCTTGCTCCCACCTACTTGTTGCTGGCTCCCAATCAAAGCTTATTGAATCCAACTTTTCTTTTCGAGCTTTAGACAGGCTCGATTTATTTTTCCGCTGAGCCTGAACCCAGCAGACTAAATCAAACCCGTCTTGTGGTACTAGATTTTTAGTAACGAGACAATTACCGTTTTCATGATGAAATCTCTTGAGGGCTTCAAACCCTCTGTTCCATAAATTTTTATGAGGATCCCAAACAAAACCTAAACTATCCAACTTTGTAAGCTGCTCCACAGATAAATTTCCTTTATTAATTCTCTGCCTAACAACCCAACCCCCTAACTTAAACTCATCATCAGCGACGTAAAGCGCTGGGACGACACAGTGTCCCTTTTGCAATTTATATAATTCAAGGGCAGAAAAACCCTTTTCCCATAGCATGTTGCGCGGATCCCAATCGAAACCAATCTCGTCTAAACTGAAAACCCGCCTCTTGGAAAGCGAACTCTTGCGCGCTCTTTGCCCTCTGACCCAAACTCCAAGCTTGAATCCGTCCTCTGTCACGTGACTATAAGGAACGAGGCAGTTGCCATTTCGATATTGAAACGTTTTTAGGGCTAAGTATCCTTGTTCCCACGCGCTTCCTATCGGATCCCAATCAAAATCTTGACTATCTAGTCGAGCACGAAACTCCTCAGATAAATTATCTTTGTTCGTTCGCTGCTTGCTAACCCAACTTCCTAGTTGAAATCCGCTTTCAGCCACATATGCCGCTGAGATATCACAATGGCCTTTAAGGAGCCTATACTGCTTTAACTCTGCAAAGCCGGTCTCCCATTGTGTAATGGTCGGATCCCAAACAAAACCCAAACTATCAAGTTTTGCAATATACCCTTCATCAAGGTCATTTTTTACTGTTCGCTGCCTACGAATCCACCCGCCCAACCTGAATCCACACTTGGTGACGTAAGCTTTGGGGACAATACAATCACCATTTTTATTTTTATACGAACTGAGCGCCGCAAACCCTATCTCCCATTGGTTCGAGATAGGGTCCCAATCAAACCTTAGAGCATCCAACCTTTCAAGACGCTCATGAGTGAGCTTGTGTTTCCTTTGGCGTTGATTAGAGACCCATGTCCCAAGTTTGAATCCTTCATCAGTAATGTGGGTTTGAGAGACCAAACAATCGCCATTTTGTTTTCTGTAAGTGTAAAGGGCAGCAAACCCTTTCTCCCATTGAGTATAGATAGGAGCCCAATCGAACCCCAATTTATCAAGCCGTGCCCTTCGGTCTTTCGAAACTGATGTCCCTTTGTTTCTCTGCTCACCAACCCAAACCCCAAGCCTAAAATTATCGTTGGCCACATACGAGCGGTGGACATCACAATTTCCATTATCTCGTTGATATAACTTAAGTGCTTCAAACCCTCTCTCCCATCGCGCTCCGATCGGATCCCAATCAAACCCCAACTCCTCTAGCCGCCTGAGGTATATCTCAGGCAAAACATCCTTCTTGGATCTCTGCACACCAACCCATGACCCAAGCCTGAGTCCAGTTTTGGTAGTATACTTATCGGGAACATCACAATCGCCATTTTGCTGCTTATAGTCCTCTAGCAACCCGAACCATTGTTCCCAAGACGCCGTTGTGGTTTCTAAAAGCTTAACTTTAAGCGCCCGTTCAAACGCATGCGTCACCTTTGCCGGGAGGTCAAAAATAATTTTATCAGGCTTGCCTACTGTGCCCCGCTTGCCCAGTTTATTTCTAAGCGCATCAAGCTGCTCGCCCAGGAATCCATCATGTGAACGCAGTGCGTTTACTACTGCCCAGACTTTCTTAAAAGGCGAAGAATTAAAAATTTCTTCAGTATCTTCTGATTCTCTTATAAACACCGGGATAACAATTGTTCCGATGGTTTTGTCGTGAGACAAACGGATCGCACGGCCCACTGCTTGGACGATATCAATTTCCGAATGCTTTGGGTCAATGAAAGCCACTCCATCCAATGTAGGGACATCGACACCTTCTGACAGACAGCGGGCATTTGTGAGCACGTATCTTTGATCCTCTTTCACATTCCCAAGGGCCTGTAAGCGTTGTTCTCTCTGAGAGGTGGGCATGGCGCCGGATACATGATTCGCAATCACCAGGCCACCAGGACGGCTCACTAGAGGCATCCATTCTATGACTTTTGGTAGATTGCTCGCGAAATCGCTGGCGGCATTTACGCGAGAGTGAAAGCTGATTACTCGCCTTAAATCATAGTCCTGCATAGCTTTGGCTAGTGCAATGTGACTCGCAAGCGATTGAGCATCAGATTGAATTTGATTGTCCGTCTCAACGAGGCTGCGTTCGCTAATCATGCGTTCGTAGGTCGGGTTATCAATACCCACTACGACGACCCGATAATCAGTCAGCAAGTCCTGTTTAATGGCCTCGCCAAAGGATAGCGAATGCAGCACCGGACCAAATACAGCCTTATCATCCATAGACACCACATCAACGCCTGATTCAGCCGCTCGCTTTTTAAAGTGTGCTTGGAATACTTTGGGTGTTGCTGTCATGAACAGCCGTTTGGCAGCGGGGATATTCGAATCATCAAGCGCTAAGGTATAGCCAGAAGATGCTTTACCAGCACAACGATGGGCTTCATCGGCAATAATTAGGTCGAATGGCTCAATCTTTTTGGTCTTGAATGCTTCTACAATTTTGGGCGTTGATTGGTAAGTTGAAAAAATAACTTTCCTACCCTTCCTATCCAAGAATGCAACAATTTCATCTGCATCCGTTGTGGATGGGAAAGCGAGTTCTGACGTGGATAAGCAAATCGAGTCAGCACCGCTAGCGGCCGTGTCGTCTGAACAGACTGGCAGATAAGCAAAAGGCTCATTGCAGTGAGTAAGCCATTCCGTCAGCGTCTTGGATAGGAGCAGTAGAGAGGGCAAAAGGACCAATGTGGTGTTTGATCCAAGTTCTTCAGCAATCCATAGAGCCGTAAGCGTCTTGCCTGTGCCGCAAGCCATGATTAACTGGCCGCGTTTATCTAACTGTGGAACAATCTTGTCAATTGCTATGCTCTGGTAGGGCTTTGGAGTGTATTTTTCTATAACACGTCCCGTTGATAGCTCATCGATGCTTTTTGGCCATACGATCGGTGCTTCCAAAAGACCGGATAACATCAATTGATTGACTGGAACGGTCTCATTCTGTCGCTTGATGACATTGACTGCATTGGCTCCGATGCGATCCGTCGTAGCGATGAGTAGTCGATTATGAATCTTTGCGTTCGTGGACTCACTTAAGAATGAATCTACGTCTTTCTTGGAAACGCTGTATTCTGGGTTGTAGCACTTAGCCTGAATTGCCCAGATGTTGCCTTCTGTATCTCTGGCGACCAAATCAATACCGCAATCCGGTCCCCATCGATCTGGCCAATCATCCCAAAGCCAGACATCCTCAAGCTTAGCCTTATACAGCGGATCATTCTCTAAGAACCATTTACACAGCTTCTCAAATTGAGCGCCACGCTTTTGATTCTCATCTGAGAAAGTGGATATTAGTTTTGAAAATGCTTCCATGCCAAGTCGATAAGAGTGTTAGAAAATATCTGAAGAGTATATTGGTGGACTTTCGTGTCTGGATATAATTATACCGTTACCCAACTATTGCCTCGATTTTCAGCCAGAGCCGTCTACTCTAGCTCAGTTAAAGGAGCTTGCTCCACCCTTAAATAATTCTATATTTTGATGATTCCCAAGCTATGTAAAGTTGTGAGATTTGTCACAGCTGTTGAATTTTTAAGTATGTTTCTGACTGATTAGAAACTCAATCCAACGACCGTTATGAGTATTCCACAGCCGCTCATTTAGCGCAAATTTGCCCTTAATTATTAGACTTTTTAAGCTCAACTGTGACACTAGAGGATTTCCTCGTTCGATAGGTAAGGTTTCAGCTAAGGTTTAACCAAGGTATTTATACACACGTTGGGGGAATAATCGGACACGTTAAAGGCCGTTGATTGAACGAAACAAAAGGGTGGAGCCTGAAAGGGGGATATGGGGAGTTAAAAGCTAGGGCTTTATTGGCCAAAATACGACATATAATCTTTTTTTTATATCCACACTTCAAACTTTTGGTGGGTAGAGTGGTGGTTAGTGGACAAGTTGCGTAAATATTTTCTATTTAAAACAATAACTTAAAAGCTATTAATGGCGGAGAGAGGGGGATTCGAACCCCCGATACGCTATTAACGTATACTCGCTTTCCAAGCGAGCGCGATCGACCACTCTGCCATCTCTCCGTTATTGCCGACTTATCCGTGTCGATTGCCTAGTTACAAACCGCTGCAGCTCCTTGCTTAGTCAGTTGTAACAAAAAAAGTGCAAACCGCATCTTTCGTAGCGCGCGGAGCATAAACCAACTTTTAATGCTATTCAATTGCTTATTGATTGGTTGACGGGGAGTCGCTATTCTATTTGTATGCCCAAACGCGATTACTCAAAGAATACAAAGCCCAGTCTTTGGAGGTGGTTAAAGACCCACACCGAGTTTTTGCTCATTTCTGCTTTAATTTTTACGGCTCTTTCGCAGTACTTCTTTCGCACACAAGCTCAATCGTTTGAACAAATGATCGACACAGGAGTGTTGAGGGTGCTTATCTCGGATGAACCTGATTCACAGTTTGTGTTTAACCATCAGCATTTTGGGTTCGAGTATGAACTTCTTTCTGGGTTTGCGGCAAAGCATGAGGTTGAGCTCAAGCTCACCATCGTCCCATACGCTGAGTTATACGCGCGTCTTAAAAATGGGCAAGGCGATATTGCCGTCGGCGGCATAATCGACACGCCGTTTGTGCATCGAGTAAGTGAGCCAACCATTCCGTGGTTTAAGGCGCGCACCACCGTAGTGTATCTACGCGGTACCCCTAAGCCCAAATCTATTGAAGAACTTGCGCAAGCCGAAGTAAAAGCATCTTCTCGGTATTACGAACTTAACGAACTGCAAGAGTTAAACATAAAGGATGACTACCGGTCTGAATATGCTTTGCTCGGAGCTGTGGCGTCAGGCAGTGAACGCTTCGCCCTAACGACTAACTACAGGGCTCTGGCGGCCAAGCACTATCTACCCGAGCTGAACCGTAGCTTTCTGCTTCCCGAATCAGTAAAGCTCGTTTGGGCTTTACCTCAGCGCTCGGACAAGTCTCTTTTGAATGCTATTAATAACTATTTAACGGAGTCTTTAGAAGTAGGCTTGCCACGGGAGCTTGCAGACCGTTATTTTGCGCGAACAACCCGTTTAAGCCGTTTTGATGCACTGGCGGTGCATAGACGAATAGAAACGATATTGCCACAGTTTGAGTACGCGTTTAGACGCGCGTCGCGTCGCGGCAATGTAGATTGGCATTTGCTCGCGGCGTTGTCTTATCAGGAATCACGCTGGTCTAATGACGCGGTATCACCGACAGGTGTTAGAGGCATCATGCAGTTAACGCAAGAAACAGCTGAATACATGGGGGTAGATGACCGCATGGATTTAGACCAGAGTATCGATGGTGCTGCTCGGTATCTAAAATACCTTAACAATCGTCTACCTGACTCAATTAAAGAACCTGAACGAACTTGGTTCGCCTTAGGGTCATACAACGTAGGGCTGAAGCATGTTTTGGCCGCGTACCGAAAAGTACGGGGGCAGGGTAACGACCCGCGTATTTGGTCGAATATAGCTGAGGTTTTACCCACCTTGTACGACTATCCTTTTAGCCAAGGTGTGCAGGCTGTGGATTACGTAGATCGAGTGCAAATATTCACGGATATTGTGCGATTTCACGACATTCATCTGCGCGATGACGATTACTTTGAATCGCTCGCGCTCACAGAGTTAGATTCTGAGCCAGAGTCGGACATAGACGACGAAGAAGGCCCCGAAATGAACGTATTGCACGAGCAAGAAACCGGGCACTAGAGTCGCCAAACTTGAAAAAAATGGCGCCCTTGGCAGGACTCAAACCTGCGACATCACCCTTAGGAGGG
>JGI20152J14361_10000511_pt1 | contig 27854 bp, 37 predicted proteins | sample COG_02_FD_14361 | JGI IMG/M metagenome (IMG submission 14361)
ATCGTTTGCAAACCCAAGAGCTTGACGTGATGCACTAGCGGCATCAATTGCGTCCTGCAACTCAAGCTTAAATTCTTGGGACGACATGCGTTCTGAAGTCTTGAAATCAAACTTATTGCCCTGAAGGACTAAATCGTGAGCTTCCGCTAAACGCGCTTCTTTCGCTTCCAGTTCTTTCCGAAGCCTAATTTGAGACTCGGTATTCGCTCCTTCAAGATTAGCTAGTGTCTCGCGACTCTCCCTCAAATCCTTTGCCAAACGTAGAGCATATCCTTGTTCTGTTTCGCCTTTTTCGCGTTGGAAAGAAAACTTATTGCTTTGCAACAATAATTCTTGAGCGTATTCTGCGGCTTTTTCTACTGATTTGCTTTCTGCTAAAGTAGCCGCCGCAGCGGCATCTATTCCTGCTTGTGTTTCTATCCCCAATTTAGTCTGAGAAGACTGCAACGCCGCCATATCTAACTGGCGTCTTTCTGCGTCTTGCCCTTGTTTAAATTTCAGTAATTCGCCAGACCGTGCGCCAATATTACCCAGCACAGGTTGAGCTACCTCTGCCAAGCGTTCCGCAGGGCTCATTTGGCGATCCCCGGGCGTAGCAAAAGCCAACGCCCCTTGCGCAATATCAAATAACATTTGAGCTTGCGTCATCTTTTTCTGTTCGTCATAGGCCGCTTGTTGGTCACCAACACCTATTAGCTGGTTATAAAGAGCTTTATCTTGTTGAAAAAGCTCTAAGGCGCGTGGGTCGGGGGCACCGGCGACACGATTCTCGTTTTCAGGTGCAAAATATTGAACCGCGCCGCCTTGACTAAAATTTACTGGAACGGGAGCCTCCTCGGCACCCATATTTACCGTGGACATTATGCCCCCGGCCATATCCCCTTGTACGGGAGTATCCATTACTTCGGGAGCCAAACTCCCTATCCCTTCGTCCATCGCGGCCATCTGCATGACGGGTTGAACTAAGGTTAGAACTGAATCCGGAGTGCTTTGAGCGTCTTCTTCGCCAACCACCCCTGCCAGTTCCACTCGTCGCTCTTGCAGGGGCGCTTGATCCCCTCGAATGGCGTTAATTACACCTTCATAATCTTCGTTTTCTGCCGCTTCGTCGATGCCTCCGAATTGGCCCGCAACTTGCCCTAGCATCTGTTCCAAAACAGCTGGATCGACGCCCGCTTGAGCGCCCATTGCTTCGGCTTCGCCCATGCTTCCCACTTCCGGCGGAGGCATTCCCACCATCCCCATTTGTGGAACTGCGGCAAGGTCCACCGCTTGTTCTGGCGCGGGGGGCATCATTGGAGAACCTCCCGCCTGCATCTGCCGCACTTGTCCACCATTAGCAAACATTTGTCGGCTCATTACGCCTCTATCCATCATCCGAATAACCCCGCTCTTTGTGCGCCTGCCGCTGCCGACAGACCTGCTACGCCCAGTCCCAAAATACTTTGGGCGGGCGATACTGAAGGTGCCGTAGTTGCCGAAATACTTTGTTGAGACGACGGAGCGCCTTTATAAATATCTGACAAGAAAGATACCCGTTGATATGGTTCATATGCTTTCTGTAATTCTGTTTGCCGGTTAGCTTCTAGTTCCGCTTGATTTTGCGCTTGGAACTGTTTGCCAACATCGAATAAGAAACCAGTTTCTTTTTGACCCATGTTTTGACCCAGCTCACCGAGAGACGCTTGACGTAATCCAAGATTACCAAGCGCGTCACCCTGTGCCAAGCCCAATTGTCCGTATTGTGCCCCAAGGCCACCAATGCCTTCGCCCATTCGGCCTCGCAACTCTGCCCCTTGTAGGCCCAAACCGCCCGCCGCTTGTGCGCCCTGCATACCCATAGTTGCCTGAGATTGGCCAAGCTGACCTTGCTGCGAGGCCATCTGACCTGCAAATTGCTCCGCAGATAGGCCTTGCTGACCTGCCGCTGTTTGTGCCGATAGACCAAGTTGTCCCAACTGACCCGCTTGCTGCGCCGCCAGTTGTTCTGCGGATAATCCTAGAGCGCCTGCCGCTTGTGCTGCTTGCGTTCCAGCTTGTGCGCCTTGTGCGCCAAGTGAACCCGTAAGCTGTGCCGCTTGCTGACCTCGGCCCTGTTGGGCTTCGTATGCTGCTTGTGCCCGTTGCGCTGCGCTTTCAAAGCCCGCTTGACGCATTCCTGCGGCAGTCCGGCCTTGCTGTTCCAACACGTTTCTTGCCATTTCGGCTTCTTGAACACCTTGGCGTGATCCGCCAAAGGCCCCTGCGCCAACCGCTTGTGCCCGTTGACCTTGGGCCGCGATATCACCTTGACGCTGTATGTCTGATAGAGCCTGTTGAACAGCCGCATCTTCGTACTGGTTCATAAATGCGCCGGTAGAAGTCGGGTCAAATGCCTCTGTTGTTCCGCTTAAAGCGGCAATACCTTGTTGCGCAGATTGCGTTCCTAAAGCTCCGGCTTGTTGTAACGCCGTGGCAGCATCACCCGTAATCCCACGAGCGCCTTGAACCGCTTGATTGCTCCGGTCTAAAGCTGCTTCATACGCGCCAATACCACCGGCCCCAGATTGTTGAGCCGCTAATCTTGCGTTATCCGCCGCTGTTCTAAGACCCATAGAGGCGGCATCGGTAGCAACCTGTCCGGCTCCGATAGCATTTGTAATACCGGCTTGTGCTGCGCGTATCTGTTCCGGTACGGCATCGGCCCCGGATCGCATGTAGTTAGCGGCTTCTGTTTGGTAGGGCTGCGCCCCAGCCATAACACCACCAATAGAGGTTTGCGCATCTCCTAACGTGTAACCCGCCTGATCTAAGAAAGGTTGATAACCACCTATGCCCGCTTCTGCGAGTTCTCCGGCTCGAATCTGTAGGTCGCTCATCTCCGCAACCATTTGCGGAGGTATTGTTACGCCTTGGTCAGCTAGAGCTTTTGCAGATTTAAGAAGCCCAATTTTGTAGGCTTCAATATCCGGGGCTTCGCGGACTATTTGTTCTGTCGTTGTGACCATTACGCTGTCGCCCTTCCTCGGTTCTCAAGGTTACGCATAACCGAGTACATGTTCTTTATGCCCTCGTTCATGTTGCCGTTACCAAGGCCTTTGACCGCATCAGTGGTCATAACAAATTCCCCGGGCATTAACATGGCACGAACGCTGTCCTGATTAGGAATGCCCTCTTCTGGCATGATTCCACCATTCCTACGAGGGAATACTTGACCACCATCAGCCAAAGTTTGCCCCACAAAAGGTCTGGCAAACGGACCTTCTGGTACGCTTCCCTGCAAAAAATAAGCACTTGGGTCAAGGGCCGCGGTCTGTTGTAAGGAATTCACGGGAGGCTGATAGGTGCTTTGGGCAGAAAAGAGCCGATACGGTGGATCAGCGGGGTCAAAAACACCAACTTGGGCCGGTGGGCGATAAAGTTGAGCAGCCTCCTTCTCTCGGCGGGACTCAGCTTCCTCTCTAGTAATATATTCTCCAGTTTTAGCGTCTAAAACTCTATCCCCAATGTCCGCAATCATATACGAAGAGGGGTCATCTTCCACTATATCAGTACCCGTAATAACGTTTCCATCTTCGTCGCGATCAACAACGCCTGCGGGCTCCGGATCACCCACCTTAAAGCCGCCCGCCGCGGCTACACCAGCTGTTCCGAGCAATGCTGCGGGGCCGTATGTGCGCATAAGGCCTGCACCTAGCTGACCCGCAGCTTCGTTTGCCGCGGTCCTTTGCAATCCGGTGGCGGTTGCATTTGTAAGCCCCTGCGCGGTAAGGAAATCATTGGCTCCCGGAGCGGCCGCATTTGGCATAAACGCATTTTTCAGGCCTTCCCCAATGCTAACGCCGTCGTTTGGAGTAAACACTTGTTTAATGCTTTCGGTAAAGCCCGGGGGCTTGTAAGTATTAATATTGTCTATTGCTTGTTGTTTGATCTTGTCTATTGCTTGTTGTTTGATCTGATCCGCGGTCAACGCTACGCCGTCCGCGGCCACGTTGGTTGCGCCAGCTACTGCATCCGTGCCCACGTTGGTTGCGCCAGCTCCCGTATCAGCGCCCGCAATTTGTTGCGAAGCCAACGCTGGGTCTAAGGCTATATCTGCACCGGCAAAAGCCGTACCACCCGGCGCTGTTGGACCAGCCCTCATGTTGGCAAAAGAAGCGCCCGAGAAATCACCTGTTAGCGCTTTTCCGATTCCGGACATACCGGCAGACACGTTACCAAAAGCCGCAGCGTTTCTTACGCCCGTCATAAAGCCGTTACCGCTCATCATGCTACCAGCACCGGCGGTCAAACCGCCCATCGCGCCACCTATTAGGGCTGATTTAAGAGCATCTTTTATATTACCGCCGTTAATCAACGTTGCAATACCTGATCCGAGGGCCGCGCCGTAAATAGGCCCAAGAAACATGGTGCCTACAATGGGTAGTACAATGGGAGCAATCTTCTTGACCACTTTAACTACGCCTTTGACGACCTTTTTAACACCTTTAAAAACCTTCTTAAAAAACTTTTTAAAGAAAAACTCTGCCGCGCCAGTGTCTGGGTTAATGCTGTTTGCCTCGGAGCCAACAATGTAGCGTTCCGGGTCTTCCACGCCTTGCTGTTCTAGGAACGCAAAGATCGTTTCTTTCATTTCAGGGTTTTCTTCGATGAATGCTGCGGGAATAATTAATTCTCCCGTCTGCACGTGAGCTATCGTATCATCGCCCTCACGGCCCATGGCCGCCATCTTTTTAGTTATGGCCGTAAATTGAGCAATCCCCTCATCGCCAAACTCTTCTGTTCCGTCGTCATCCGGGCCGTAAACCTCCTCCGCGTCTTCATCAGACATCACAAAGTCAGCAATACCGCCCTCAGGAACTTCCATTGCATCGATTTTTTTTGCAGTTTCTGCCATTATCCCGCTCCACCTGTGATACTGTCAGGCATAGTTACCTGAATTATTGTACTTCTATTTTCTTCTCCGGTCCATGACGAACCGCAATTAGGACAATTCCCGTCTGGATAAGAAGCAATTTCTTCAGGGGTATCCACCTCATTACTACATGTAACACATCTTACCACCTCTCGGCTAGTGGCAGGTCGCCATCTTGAGCCGTCGGCCATTGTAATCACTGTTTCAGCCGTCATGTTATTGTTACCGTGACACTACCCACGGCCCCCGTTGCTGTTGAACCTCGCAAATAGGGTTTATTTGCAACAGTAATACGAAGCTCGTCGCCATACTGAAACACGCCCCCCAGAGGTAGGTTATAGTTGTCTGTCTGCAAATTAGGCAGAGTTAAGGCCGAGGCCTGCCAAGGTCCCGGATTATTTATTTGACCCAAAAACACAGAAAAGGCCCGAACCACTTCCATCTGGTAAGCAGGATCGTAGCCTGTTGGAGCTACTGGGAAGAAAGGAAGTACAAGGCCTCTACTCATCGGCGTCCATCCGGTCTTACGTCTATCCGAGGCGTACCCAAACGCCACCCCACACCTGTGTCATCGGAGGCTATTTTAAACGCAAAAGACCTACCACGAAGGCGCAGATTAACTTGGTTTGTAAATTGTTCGATAGGAACAGTAGCCGTGCGGGCCACATTACTTGTGGTCACAGTGCTGTAATTTGCGCCCGGAAAGTTGCGGGTTTCAAAGGTAAAATCAACCACCGGAGAAGCCGACGTGGACGTTGAGAACGTAACATCAGGAATCATTTTACTTAAAAAAACAAAGTTATCTCCAGAGCCCATAGCCATCTGACTACTTTCTATATAGGCGTTGATTGCAGCGGGTGGGTTCGCACTGCCGTCATCAACCCCAAACTCATGGTAGTACAAATATCCGTCAGTAGACGCAGATATAGGATACTGCGCAATGCCTCGGTCAATCCACGCTGTTCTCGACATTTGACCATAATACCAAACTTTTTCTTCGTAGTTAAAAACTACGTACCGATTCACAACACTTGAATCAGCTGATGGATAAAACCACCAAATTTCCGAATAAGACGAGTTAATAGCCGCCGTAACCTTTTCTTGCTGCTGCGTGTTAAAGTCCTCAAACACATACGCCCGCACAGAGCATGGAAGCTTTTGAACACCCCCGCCGTACATGTAAAACTCTTCAGCACCCATCCAAAACACCATGTCGTCCACCGCAACGGCAGACAAAGGACTGGCAATTGTAATATTTTCAGAAATAAGATTGATGCCGAAAGTAAACGGTGGCCCTAAATACTGCATCGCGTGAAGTGATTTATCCGTAAACACCAAGATTTGTTGACGTGTTTCGAGGGCCGTGATTATCTCAGAACCTGTGCCGATTCGTAGATCACCCGCCGTGTTGGTTGCTTGAGCGGACCACGTAAGAGGGTTCTCTTGGTCTGAAAACCGTATTAAAAGAGGGTCTTGGACCCCGATATTTGTCTGGGAATCACACCCAAACACAATAACATGCCGATCCCGGTCCGAAATCATGACCTGCTTTGCAATGGTGGGCGTAGTCGAGTCTGCACCTGCAAGTTGAGACAGCTCTACTGCCGGTGCAAAAGGGGCTGAACTGGTGGATTTGTCCCAGTAGTAAATACCACCGTTACGAACGTTAATAATTAGGTCTTCACCAAAGTTGTCGTGGCTCCAAATGCGAAGCGTGTCCCCAACCGCAGTCAAAGAACTACCCGATCCCCACGTTCCGCGAGACCATATACCTGCACCCCAGCCTGTCCCAACTACGGTGGTGTTTAAACCAACAGTAATTTGATAGGTGCCCACGACGCTAGCGCCGCCGTTGCCTGTGTCTGATCCGTTTGCTATTACCAGCGTAGGGGAATACTGTCCGTCAATGGTGATTTCACTAATCGTAGCCACTTCGCGGGCTTTAATTTCGTAAGTATTATTACTTACCACATTAAAAACTTGGTATTCTTGGTTTAAAACAGCCGCGGTTACATTTCCGCCTAAAGTCGCGGCACCCGAAAACGTAACAAAATCGTTGTTGGACGCTCCATGGTCTGCATCGGTTACCGTTATCACGGAAGAACTATTTGTCGCGGAAAATGTAACATCCCCCGCGGCAGTTGTTGTACGAGTAGGGGTAACATCATTATACCCTCCGCCCTCGTTTATATAATATTTAAGATGTGTTCCGACGCCTAAATAACTGGTGCCATCTAACGCAACAAAAGGCTTGAGTGCCCGACATGTGCCTAAAAAGCTTGTGCCGGAATACTTTTCCCATCCTCCTATTTTTTCAGGAGTGCCGAAACGAAAGCGCACCATGTCACAATCAAACCAACCTCCTTCGTTGGTGTAGGAGGTGATTTCCCTGTTTACGCCGGGACGAAACTGTAACTTGGTAAACGCCATTTCATTACCTTATCTATTCCGCAGCTTCTTGAGCGGCCTCTTCAACTTCAGCCTCAAGTGATGTAGCCAGCATCTTTATAAAGGCTTGCTTTCCAACATGCAATTGATCCAGATTAAATTGAGCCGACCCTGCCTTACGGTCAAGGTCTTTGATATGATTTATCATTACCTTTTGCTGATCTGTCAGTTGATCTTCAGTATATTCAATATCGTCAATCGTAATGGTGTTTGTTTGTTTCTCAGCCATTGTGATCTCCTTTCGTTTATGCAGCCCAAGGGTTTCCAGAGGCTTCGGTTGGGTTAATTTGTTTGTCGATATCAGCAGCGATAGCCGCCTCAGTGTCAGTCTGTGATACGTTCTCCCAGACCCATGCTTGAGCCTGTGCCTCAGTTACATCAGCGTATGCAATGAAGTCACTGTCGGACGGATCGTAAGTTAAACCTACACTACCGTAATTTGACGCTGAGTGTTCACCATCGACGCCTGTGCAGCGCCAGTGAATTACGTTGATGCCACCTGTAGCGATATCACGCTCACAAGTTTGGATAGTCCAAGTGTATGTTACAGCCATTGTTTAGGCTCCTTCTAGTGTTGTTACCCTAGCTTTAAGGGCTGTGATTTCTGTAATTGCTTCTTGCAGTGCAGAAGTTAGAAGCGCTACTAGATTACTTTCCGCAATACCAAGAAAATCCTCTGTAATCGCTTCGGTAACGACGTTTCCATCTTCATCTTTTTCCGCTGGTGTTACAACACAGGTGTTTGATTTAACGATAGACCCGAGATACGGCTTGTCAGTCAATACTTGCTCAACCTCTTGTGCAATAAAGCCGATTTGCGTGTTCTCAGTGTCAAAGTCGTGAACTGAATGAGGCATCCAATCGAAGTGGACGGGGTTCAATGCAGAAACCAAGTCTAAAGCGCCAGTTATGGGCGTTACGTTTTCCTTATACCGCCCGTCTGATGTGGCAATAGTTGAACTTGTCGCAAAAATCTGGCTGTTGACTTGCAACTTATATGAACCGTTGCTGTTAAGATAACCAATCAGTACAAAACCGTTGCTGTCGGTAATCATACGATGTGCGTTAGCGGTAGCGTCATAGGCCATATAGAACTTACCATCTCCGACGCCTTGAGTGTATGTTCTGCTTGTCGCACTTTGACCAGAGCCACTAATATGTAGGACTCCATAGCCAGACGTTCCTGTTCCACCCGATATTTCCATCTGCCGACCTTGACCAACAGTACCCCAAGCAGTGCTGTGCGGTGTCGTTGTTCCGAGGCCTAAATCTCCACCACTAGTGAGGCGCATAGCTTCTGCTGTTGAACCGCTGTTTCTTGTGTAAAAGGCAAGTTCTCCAGAGTTAGAACCATTCGACAAGCCATAAATTTGACCAAACACTCGATTAGTTGAACCACTATCTAGTCCTTGAAACTGAATGTATGGCCCAGTGCCAGCAGAATATGCACTTGTATCACGCAATGTGATAACGGGTGTGTCGCTTTCTAAATGCAACAAAGAAGCGGGCGAACTCGTCCCAATCCCAACGTTACCGCTGCTGTCGATACGCATACGTTCTGCGTTATTTACACGAAAGTCCATTTCGTTAACATTATGGGCATATCTTATTCTACCCATAACAGGAGAACCGCCACTTGTCCCATCTGCAAAAGCTATAGCACCTTGTGAAGTCGTTCCTGTAGCAATAGTTATGCCACCGCTTGCTGAATTAGAAATAACAAGGTCATCAATGCTTGAATTATAAGAGCTAGGGGAAGTCGTTCCAATTCCAACATTGCCGCTGCTGTCGATGCGTAAACGCTCCGTGTTGTTAGTCATTAAAGCTAACGCAGAGCCAGAAGTTCCACCAAACATACCAACGGCTTCACTACCTACACCAGTGTGCTTAATGCCAAGAGTATAGTAAGTAGCATCGCTGAACAAAGCAGCAACATTTCCTGCTCCAGAAGCAACAGCTAATTTACCGCCAGTGCTGTTAAAGGTACTAGGCGAACTCGTCCCAATTCCAACATTGCCGCTGCTGTCTATGCGCATACGTTCTGAGCCGTCTACCTTAAACGAAATATTAGTGTCGGACTTTTCATTATCTCTGTCGGCATCAAAGATTAAATCGCCACCCGCACCCGAAATTTGACACTCTGGAGTTCCAGAAGCATCGCTGTCCGTCAGTCTGATTATAGGTGAGGCACTTTCCAAATCGAGCAAAACAGTAGGCGAAGTCGTGCCAATCCCCACCAATCCCGCTGATGTGATCCGCATACGCTCCGAACTGTTAGTGGTGAAGTTAATCGCCCTTGAACCAACAGCAGACAGCGCAAACGTATTAGAGTCAAAAGCGAACATTTCACCAATCAGATTACCGCCGAGCTCAATGTCAATGATGCCGCCATTGGTTGCGTGATTAAGCGTTAATGCCGTATAGCCAGAGTAGGCGTTGGGGGTGCTTGTGCCAATACCAACGTTTCCTGAGTTGTCCAAAGTCATTTGAGTTGTTGAACCGCTACCAAACTTTAAGTAACTACCACTACCAGCATTACCTGTATCGTAACCTTCAATAAACTTTTGACCAGAGTTGCCAAATTGTATGCGACCTTTACCGCTTGTAGAACCATAGTTATCAAATTGTGTAGTACCATCCACAGTCAGCCCATCAGCCGTCACAGTGCCAGTTACGTTTACGCCTGTGCTGGTGGTGGCGAGTTTTTCAGCACCATTATGGTAGAGTTTAGAGTAATCGCCATCACGGAAAACAGCTAATGCCTTATCCCTAGCAGCATTCCAGAGTGTAATTTGAGTTGATGATTGCAATTCAAGATTGCCAGTACCCGCATCTTGGATAACACTTTTAGACCCATCATGGTAAATCTGTAGGTCAGACCCAGCGCCGAAGATGGCTTTGTCGTTGTCACCGAATGTAGCGTTTCCACCAATAGCAAGATTGCCAGCAACATTTAAACCATCAAAGTGAGCGTTGTTAAATACGTTCGCAGCAACTGCGCCAGTTCCTGCGCCATTAAAGAACACAACCGCAGTCGTCCCCGCTGGAACTTCATAGTCATTGCTTGCGTTATACGTGCCTTGGAACAGCAAAATGCTGCGCGAACCAGACAGGTTGTTACGCACATAGATAATCTTTTCAGCATCATTTGGAGTAAGCTGCACGTACACCGTGCCGCCAATATCCCCGCCATCCCCAAAAATAACTAATCGATTGCGCCCGTTAGAAGCTGCGCCATCGCTAACTGGAAGTGTGTTTGGGGAACCTGTCGATCCCGTGGCACTTAACGTTACGGAAACTTGTCCGTCAAGAGAAGTGTCCAACAACTCAAAGTTTGTGTTTGTTGTATCGCCCCATGTACCAGACTGTTCGCCTGTGCCAATGAGTTCGATACCGTTGTTTAATGTGTATGTACTAGGCATTTTTATATCCTTACGCTGCTATCCGCGTCCAATTGGCGTCTTGAGATGGTGTTTCCTCCGACCACGCAGGCGATTGACTTGGGGTTTCATTAGTATAACCCGGATTTTGATCCGGGACAATGTTTCCGTAAACTAACACGCCGGAAACAAAACCAGTGGCCGAAACACCGATTACGTTGACATCTACGGCGAGTTGAGCTTCGGCTACTCCCACTTGACCCAATGCAGGATTCGGGGCCGTTACGGGAACCGTGACAAAAATGCCGACTTCTACAGAGCCTACGCCGCCAGTGGCTGCAAGCCCTGTGGGTAAAACGTCCGCAGCGGCAGTAACTGTGACCGATCCTACCGCTGTCGTAGCTTCTAACCCCGTAACCGGAGTTATTGCATCAGCCGTAACGGTGACCGAGCCAACTTGACCCGCGCCCGCAACACCTGTTGCGTTTACTACCGCTGTACCCGTTGCGGTAACTGCGCCGGGAGAACCCGTAGCGGCAAGCCCCGACACGTTGATAATAACGCCGGTGCCTTCAATTACCGTAACAGCGCCCGGAGAACCTGTAGCCGAAACGCCCGTGACGCCCGTATTGGCATCCGCAGTGACAAGAACGGAGCCTACCGAGCCCGCCGCCTGTAACCCGGTAACCGGAACATTGGCTTCCGCAATAACAGTAACAGACCCCGGAGAGCCTGTAGCCGAAACGCCCGTGACCGTGACCGGAATAGCCGCGCCCCACGGTCCTTCAGACCATGAACCTCGTCCCCATCCCGTAATCGCTGCCATCGGATTTTACCCCTTACGCAATGCGTATGATGGCGTTACTTGCGTCTGCCGTTGGGAAAACAACTGTAAAGTCGCCATTTGTAGAAGTTTTGTCAGACCCAAAGTCCAAAACCACAACAGCCGGATTTCCTGCGGCGGAATCGTTATAAATCAACGCACCACGTGCCGTGATCGTGGAAGACGACCACGTAGTGTCTGCGAAATCAGTGAAAGCTGTCGTTCCAGACGTTGTTGGATCAACTCGTGTCAGAGTGTTTCCTCCCGCACTATAACCGGTCCCGGATACCTCATTAGTCGCGGTATAAGCGGTAGTAGAGGCATCAAAAGATGCACTGTTTGTGTAGAGAGCGATCTTAAAAGTGTCGCCTCCGGAGTTTTTAAAGTTATGCACGGCCTCAAGAATTTCTTTCTTGAAGCTTGTACACATGAAATTTCCTGAAAAGGCCATGCCTATGTCTCCTTATGTGTTACAAGTTCAGATTTCATTGTTTCGGCCTAATTAACATGCCGGTCCGATATTCATCGGTGACTTCTTTGGATTCGCCAAACATTTTCATGCCGCTAATGGCTTCTGTAAACCTTTTTTCGTACATAGCCATAACGTCCGCTTCGCCCTTCATAAATATATAGGCCTCCATCAAAGTTCCATAAAGCAGCGCCATTTCAGCATTTTCACTTAACCATGTCGTGGCGCTATCGGCACCCGCCGTTAAACTTGCGGGGCGGTAGAAGTAATGCAATTCAACAGAATATGCACTGTTAGGGGTAGGCCCTAAAATAAAGTTATCCACGTCAAAAACCGCGTAATAACGAGGATTTCCCGTAGTCGTAGCATCGGGATTAAACGATTGAACAAAATCAACGTCTTTAAAGTCTAAAAACACGTGATCCCCGTCTGAATCTACAAAAGACAGGGCAAAAGGAGCCAAATAATCGCTGGGACAAGCTAAATACTTGTTTGAGGCCGTCATTCCGCCACTTACGTTCTTTTTAAACAAGCTCAACTGAACGTTTTTGAGGATACGCTCTTCTGCTTGGCGTATGAAAACCGGCAAATTGGTTACAAAGGTCGTTTCATCGTTCTCTGTGTAGTCCTGAACGGCTTGTTTTAGCTGTGCATATGTAAAACTCATGTTACCACCGTCACTGTTCCAACCTGACCAAACCCTGTGGCGGGCCGAAGATTAGGGTTTTCTACTAAAGGGACGCCAACATATACATCCATTGGTTCTACTCGGTCCGGCCGAGCATTTTGCAAGGCTTCTGGGTCCACAACCTTACGGAAAGGGCCCAATTGAGGCTGTTTCGGTTCAAATTCGTCCGGTCCAACCAGCAACCCGTTCCATTCTTTACGCATAAGCACGTACCGATACCGTTGCCCGGATCGATCAGAAATAGCGTATGAATTTTTACCGGATGCAAATTTAGACATTATCCCACCCTGTAATATTCGTACTTAGGTACGACGTTGAAAGAAGACCGATCCCGGTCTTCCGTTGCGGCACGATCAAACTCTTCTTCGTAAACAGCTTTAAGCATTTGTATGCGGTTTGGGGCGCGTTTTAAGGCAATATAGTAAGCCAGACCCGCCGCCAAACAGGGGTAAAACCGAAACGGCATGTCCATTGTGTTCGTGTAAATGTCCGCATCATCCATGCGGGTAAGCGCATCGTAATAAACAACATCCGTATTATTGTCTGGAACAGGCCAGAGTTTTAAAACGGGTGTTATTTGTCGATCTAAGAAGAACTGATTAACACGCCCTTGCGTTGTTTTGTTGGGGATTGTTAAAAAGCCGTCTCGACTCAAACGTTCCAGAGAATAGTCCGTCCCATCGCGTTTAACTACAACAGACAGAATATCGATAACATCCTTGCCTAAATCGTAGTCTCCATCGCCCACGGCCATTGTTACGGTGCGCTGCTTGATAGTCCACTGATTCAAGCCCCGGTTGGCCCAGTCGGCAAGCATAAGATTTAACGACCTTTTGGCCGTTTTAAGGTCGTAACCAGTACGAACCTCTAATCCGCAACGCTCAAACGCTTCTTCAACGTAGTCCGCTACATCCAATTCAAAGTCTTTGCTTCCCGAAAGGGTCATTTACTTCTTCCTAACCATACCGCCGCCGCGCATTTTCTTAACCATGCCGCCTTTGCGCATTTTCTTAACCATGCCGCCGCCGCGCATTTTCTTAACCATACCACCGCCACGCATTTTCTTCGTCTTACGAGGTTTCATCGCCATTTTTCAGTCTCCTGTAAAGTTTTTTACGTTTAGCATATATTTCGAGCGCATTATACTCGGGGTCATAAATACCATAATAACCCTTTTTGTCCAACTTGTCTGCCGATTCTTGTAGTTTAGACAGTCTCTGAACAAAAATCATAGCATATGGAGTTTCCGTTTCAGCCTCAAACTCTACGTCGTCTACAAAATCATTTTGGTCGTCGTCGGGATGAAAACCCATTAACCATATGTCTTTATCAATGAAAGCACCGGTAGCAATGAAATCATTTAAATCGTCTAAATACTCATGAAAAGCTTCCGGGGGTTTGTCGTTGGCCAAGTCAACTAAAATAGCCAAATCAAACTTATCGTCATATCGGGACACACAAGAATATAAGGATTGATAGTTCTCTTCATGCTTAAAAACAATGGCCACCTTTTCATCGGCCCACGCCTGCCGAGCGTATGGGCAAGGAGGAACGCCGTTAAAATGCGGGCTTGGAACTTCCAAAACCTCTTCTGACCAGCGCATTATTTCTGTTTTTATGGATTTTTCTAAGGTAGCCGTCATGATTGCGTCACCGAACCGCTGGTTCTTTTGCGCCTTTCGCTCATAATTGCTCCACAACCACGAGCAACGGCCGTTCCCGGTACGGATTTACCGTTAAACTTGCGTTTGGGTTTAGTAACTTCACCCCCCAAGGCCATTCGTGTCACTTTCGCCGCCTTAGTGTTTGAAACAACCTGCTTGCCCTTAGAGCCTGCTTTCTTCTTTTTACGTGCAGTTGCAGCCCGCTCAGACTTACTAAGACTTTGAGCTTTAGAGCGAGGTAAACACCGATCAGGGTTCTTTTTATCTTTAGAAGTACCGCATTTGCCCGCGATATTACCTTGGCTATCAATCCTAACCCAATCTTCATCTACCCAATCCTTTAAATCGCCCATTACTTGCCCTTCCTCTTTCCGCCCTTAGATTTTTTGGCATAGTTAGGGTCTTTACAATATTTAGAGGCGGCAAGATTGGCATATGCAGAAGGGTACGTGTCAAAAGTGCGTTGAGCCCAAGCTTTACCTTCGGGACATATTTTACTGCCTTTGCTTTTAGACGACGCTTTTTTTGACTTTTTTGAATAAGCCATGTGTTCACCCCATCAATTTACCAACAAAAGGCGCAATTAAAATCAGGACTGCCAAGCCCCAAAGCTTCAAATCAAAAGCTTTTAAAGCACTCTTGTTTTCAGACAACTTCTCTTCAATTCGTTGATACCGTAAATTGCACTCTGCTTCGTGCTTTTCTAATTTACCCAACACTTCTAGTATCTTCATCTCTTCCTTACCACGCTTTGCAAGACCAGTATCGGGCGCTAAACTTGTCTTTTGCGGTGTCACAAGAGTGTCTGGCGCGGAAACTTTTTCTGTTTTTAGGTTGATCTTTTTTGATAGCCATTTTGGGGTCCCCGAAGCGTACCAGCTTAATTTCGGACCCTTTTTTTGCAAGGACAGCACTTTTTTTTGTTTTGCCCGGGGTCCTTTTTGGTTTGTTAAATCCGGCAAAAGTTTCACCCCTATATTTTATTCGACCCGACGGGGTTTTTGTTACATCTTTTGTTGTTGCCATGATCCCTCACTTTAGTTGTAAAAGACTGTCACATTGGTGACATTCGTAAGCACCGCAAAACAACCATCCGCAAAAACCATTCCCTCGTCAGGTAGGTAAACATTGTCATCAGTGTCGTTTGCAAACGCTAACGTCAACTGGGTGGTTCCGGAATTATCTTTATTTTTCAAAACTAAGGAAGGGCTGCTGCCGCATTGGTAGTGAATAGCTTTAATTCGAGCCCGTCCGGCAAAGACCGTGCCAGAAGCAGTTAAGTAGGTGGCCTTTACATCGGACGCCATAGTAGTCTCCTTTAGCTATAAAACACCGTTACCGACGTACAGGCGGTAAAAGTGGCTATGTAAATGTCAGAAACGCGAATACCCTCATCTGGAATGTTAACGGAATGAGTGTCGGAAGCGTCTAAGTCCATATCCAAAACAGTGGTGCCGCCGTTCCCGTCTGAAATAGTCAGACGAGGTGTTCCGGTGGTTGTTTTAATTTGAACCTGACGTATACGCGCAGGACCAACACCGGCTGAACCGGTGCCTGTCAAACGTTTTGCTCTTACATCAGAACCTGCCATGCTAACCTCCTAGCTTAAAGGTCAATAGCCTGCTGGTACAAAACAGTAAAACGAATTGTTCCGGCGTTAGTAGCGCCCGTAGTGGTTACAGTAAGACGTTTTTCAGTGCCAACGTCTGCCCAAACCAATGCTCCACCAGCTTCAGTAGTTGGGTATTTACGACCCGCACCAGAAGCTACCGTGATGGAAAAAGCGTTTAGGAAAGTAGCGTTACCGCCAACAGTGTCACCGATGCTCAGTACGCAAGTTGCGTTTGCAACAGCGACGGGAACGTCAATAACAATGTCAATAATTTGTGATGCAGCCGGAATTACGATATCCGTAACAGTGGCTGTTTGAGCGCCGCCCGCGGTACTAAAATCAGTGGTTTGAGCCATAACGACTTGACCAGTGTTTTTAATGTCTTTACCGAGCGTTGTACCCGTAGTAGTTGAAATGGTGCCAGCTTTGATTGGCCCAGAAAAAGTGGTGGTAGCCATTTTATAGTACCCCTTGCATAAGGTTTTGCTTTGCAGTCTATGCAACGTCAGGTGGGCAGGGGCCTGTCTACAAAGCTAATATGTTATACCCTAAAAAAGTATAAAACAAAAAGTAACAAAAAGAAAGGGGCCTCTTTCGAAGCCCCTCCCTACAAGACAGAATGAGGTTCTGTTCTTATGCTGCGCCGGGTGTACCGTACACGCTACGCCAATCGGATACACCGAAAGAATAACGCTCACGCGCTTTAAAGCGCATGTTGCCCGTATCAAAATCCCCTTCCATTGCCGTTTTAATCGGCGAACGGTTGAAGTATTTGAAGCCGTTAGGCGCATCAGTTTTAATGAAGAATGCGTCTGAGTCTGTCAGGAAGTGGTTAACCACGGCTCCGTCTGGAATCATACCCATGTTTTTCATCGCATTGTTGTCGTTGTCGGCAGTGCCAGAACGTAGATTGGAGTTCAGTACCCGCTCTGCAATGAATTGCAGTTCTTTCGGAATAATCAACTTCATACCACGAACAGCGATCTTCAGACCCCGTTCATCGGTCAAACCAGCAATGTCGATCAACATCTGTTCCAACGAAGTCTCGTTGAGGTCGGCAGCAACTGCCAAGACGTTAGTCTGGTTACCAGAAAGTGATGGGTGAGACGCTGAACAAAGTGCTGCACCGTCGCCAATCGCAGAAGCACCCGCCGTGAACGCATTGTTCAGGATAGCAGCTGCTTTGATTTGCTTTGTCTGAGCCATAGAACGGGCCAGAGCTTTAGTGTAGCGCGATGCCAGACGATCATAGAGGTTATCTTCGATAGCCTCCTCAGTGATCGAAAACGCCAACGCAATGGTTTCGTGAGTGTAACGAGCGGTATATGTTTCCTGCGCATCGTCATAAGTGAGGGCACCGCCCTCGCTTTTAACAGGTGCTGTGGAGAAACCACCGAGCATAACTTCCTCTTCGAATGCTCGGTCTGAGCTTTCTTCTTCGAAGATTTCACCATGCTCATTTTCGTAACGATTGTATTCAAGGCCGAACAAGGCATTAAGGCCGGGTTCTAGCTCTTTCGCTAATTGTGCGCGAGAAATAGCCATTAATTAAGCCCTCCTTATAAGCCCGTTGATGTCGCAGTAGTCTGCGAATCAAAACGGCTGGTTGGTGCATTATAATGAGCGTTTAGACGGACAATTAACGGGATACCAGCGGCTGCATAGTCACTGTTTCCTGCGTCATCCATTATGCCCACAATACGCAACGGCAAAGTAGCTGTTACAGCGATTGTGGAAACGCCCAAAGCGGAATTGGAACTACCAGTGTCGGTAGAACCGGTGCGGGCAGATGTACCCAACGACGCGTTTGCAAATACATGCGCGAGAGCCGTTGCACGGTCAGTCAAAGTCGCGTCAGACGCTACTTTAAACAACTGATTTGGGTTGTCTGCTACAAACGCCTTTACAGGGTGGTTTGTATCAACGCTTACTGAACCGGAACCGGGCCAGTAATTAATGAAGACTGGTTTCTTTGAAACTGAGTCCACATACTCTACGCCCATCAGGACACCTAACGCTTGCGTAGTACCACCATTAGTAGCACCAGCTTGATCAATAACACCCGCAGCCGTAGGGACGCAGATAGAATATTGAAAGATAGCATTAGTGTTGTTGGAAGCGATTTCATACTGGGTTACACCAGTAGTATTAGCCGCAGCGCCAACTAGCCCGATAGGACGAAGACCATAGGCAGTATTAGAATTTGCCATAAGATTTCACTCCTATTGAGGTAGCCCTATTTCTTGGGGCCACCGAAGGTTACACGAGATTGACGATCAGGTTTACTGATTGTCATGGTTGAATGTGCATTCTCACGCATCATATCGTGATCCACAGCTTGCATTTGATCCATATTTCGCTTGTTGAAATAGTCGGTTCGTTCTGCAATTGTTTCGTCCGGAATCCGAGCGAGAAGCAATCCGCCAACTCCAAACACACCTTCATGTTTACCTGATTCGACAACGGGGGACTCAAAGTCGGGGTATTCATCCTTACGAACAAGTTCCCAACCTTCCCTCATTTTAGCACTGATGTTCTTTGTATCATCAAAACCACGCGTTTCGGCGCGTATCCAACGATGCTTGAAGCCATCAGGGGCAGGTGGTGCGTCTAGCATAGACGGTGGGGCCCACGGCTTACGAGCAGCCTGTTTGTCCCGGGTTTGGTTAGCGCGAGAAGTACGGTTAATTGCCGAGCCACCATTTTGGTTGTTTTGGTCAGTCATTTTCTTACTCCTTCACGTATTTCGCATATTCTTCTAGCGGCACACCCAATTTTTTCGCTATTGCGACTTGGCTCGGGGTGAGACGAACCTTTCTCCCAGTGCGCCCAGATGGTGTTCTTGATGCGCCAACAACCGTTTGAGCGGGACGTTTGTTCGCGGTATTTCCGGCATTTACGAACTTACTCGAAATGCGCCGGTCAAGTTCATTATAGTAGTCATCGCTTGTCGGGTCAAACCCTTCGTCTTCAACGAGCTTTTTATGTATACCAAACGCAGCGTAGGTCATGGCCTCATCTTGGCCAAACCAGCTATTTTTCATGGCCCAAGTCTCCGCTTTGGGGTCTGGGCGCTTTGGCGCTTGGGCAGGCATGGGTTGTTGTGCCTGATGCTGTGCGGCCGCCTGTTGTTGTTGATAGGCCCGCTCTTGTTGCGCTTTAGCTTGACTTGCACGATCCTGTTGTATGGCTAATTTTGTAAGGTTACGTTGAGCCTCAACAAGCGCCTTGCTGTCACCTATTTCACTTGCACGTGCAAGCTCGTTCTCAGCTTGTTCCATTTGAGTGTTAACGCGGTTGGTATATTCGTTAACATAATTCGTGTCCATGCTGGAAATGCGCTGCTTTAGGCCGTGAGCCTCCGTTTGAACGGCTTGAGCGTATTTTATTGCTTCTTGCTCGCGGCGCTCGGCTTCACGCATTTTCTTTGTTAAGCGGTCAATCCGTTTTTGAGTGGACGTTTCAGCTTTCGCAAACTGATCCTCAGAGGCTTCATTAACCACCTCAACTTCGGTTTCTTCGTTTGCACCAACGTCTAACTCGACTTGGTTTTCATCATTATCAGCCATATTTTACCTCGTTTACAAATGCTGTATATCTTCAGGGTCCAAAATAGTCGCAAGTATCTCGTCATCATTGAGAATACGAACTTCTCCCCCATCGATCTGAAGGCGCGAACCAGCATAACGGGCAAATAATACCCACTGCTTTTCCGCGCACCACGGGCCGTCAGGAAATTTATCTCGGTCTTTGTAGGCAAGAGGACCGACTTTTAGGACGTAGCCGACCTGCGTGGATATCTGACTTTTCTCTTGGACTTCGCTGGGTATAAAAATACCTCCGGCAGTCTTAGCCCTGCCTTGATAAGGCAAGATGAGAACACGCCATCCAGTTGGGGCGGGCATTCTTTCCAGAAGGCTTGCGTCTAAAGCCTCTGGATTTAAACGGGGATTTTCGACGTAAGCATCCGCAAGACTAGGTTTTTCCTTGTCTTCGGAAGTTTTTGCTATAGCGGCTACACCCTCGGCGGCGGCCGACAAATCAATTTTTGCTGACTGTTCAGTCATTGGATTGCTCCTGTTTATCTAGCAGGCCCTTGAGTTCCTGTTCCACGTGATTTAGGCACTCCATGTTGCCCATAAGCTCACGATACTGCTCCATTGACTTGACGTTTCCATAAATCATCAAATCCGTAACCCCTTGCCGTCTTTCTCTCAAGATACGAAAGACCGCCTCGGCCACATAAATTTCATCCATTCCCACCTCGCATATTATCGAACATTGTTCGATATAATCCTAGCACAACTTATATGAGATATGCTAGGACTATCTGTAATTTTATGCGACTTAGCTAAAAGGCTTAAAGTATAAGCTCGAAATGGGGCCCATCGATAAAGGGCCGCCTTCCTTGAGACCTACGAAGATCGACGTATGAGTTCATAGCATCTTCCATTGTACCGTCCCAATTTCGTATATCGCCAACGCTCCAAGCAGCGCCCCACTTTACAGCAACGCCAGCCATGTCAGCACCTTCCTTCATAGCATCAGCTAGATCATCGTAAAGGTTAAGCTCCCAAGAGCCACGACCATTGATGTAGGCCATAAGGTCAACAGCATGACCCGTCAAATGTTTCGACTTCATGGTTTGGCTCGCGCCTTTGGCAACCAATTCTTTCTGCTGTTCAAGGGTACGCATACCTTGGATAACACCAAAGTCTGTTTTCGTTGCAGTGATCGCGTGTTTGACAACAGTAACTAGACGTTCGTCCACACCCTCGAGTCGGTCAAGGCTACGTCGTGATAATTTATAACTCATTTCTATTTACCCTTCATGTTCATCATACCGTTGTGATCTCGGTTGATATATTTTAGATCATTTTCAAGCAGCGCTATCCGTTGTTTGATCGAATTGATCTGACTGATACTCATCATCATGCCGGATAGATCATCCCAGATGTCCTCAATCTCCCCGGCGTTAGATTTCACATCGCGCTTGAGATTAACGTTGTCTTCGATAGCCATGCGTGATCCAAGCTGGCTCACCGTTTCTTCTAGACTGGTAATTGTTGCCGCCTGTTGTGAAACCCACCAGACGCCACCAGCAAGCTGCATTCCCATTGCTGCCACTAATGCTATTGGTAGTTTTAGATTTTCCATCACCGGCCTCTTTTAAACAAAGCGGTTGCTCCACGAACACCGAAACTTGCGCTAATCGCCAAACCTAAACTATAAAAATACCAGTCCGGCGCTTTGTTAAGCTGCTCAAACCCACGATCAACCCAGCCTTCAGCACCGGGAATCCAGCAAAGCACCAGCGGGATTGACAGAATTATTACAAACCATTCGTCTTTCCAGCTTGATTTTGCACCCTCTGCCATGATGCGTTCCCAATCGGCAACGCTTGTCTCCTTTGACATCAGTATCTGAGCCTTGGCCTTGGCCTCGGTTAGCTTTAACTCTGCATTCGCGGCGTTTTTATCCGCTTTGCCTTGCAGCCAGCTTCCCGCTAAATTAGCGACTGGACCGATCAGTGCTTGTATCATTTTTTAGCCTCCATCGCATTGAAGCCAAAGTATGCCGCAGCAATTCCGCTGGCTCCTATGACATACACCGCAGCTATATCTGCAAGGAGCTTCGCAGCGGCGTCATACCCCGTCATAGAAGCTAATAGGATGACCGCTGGGTACATTATCATACCAGACAAGGCAAACCACGTCATGCGTCTCTGTGCGTCTCTCTTGGCGTCCGCATCTTCCATGCGTAGCCGACGATCTTCCATCATCAACTCACGCTCATCCGCGTCGATCTTGCCGTTTGAGTTGAGGTCGTACTGTTCTTTTACCATCTAAGAAATACTCCGCTGCACGTTTATCTCGGGTGATTATAACAACTTTTCCTGATTTGTCATATACAACATATTTTCCGTGTTTATTCTGATGTAACCTCAAAACAATAAACCGCTATTGTGCTACTCGTAACCAACACTTTGGCATCATCCAAAGACATCTGACATTCCTCACTTGTGCGAAACTGACCTAGCTCATAATGTTCGAGAGTTCCATTCGTAAACATAAACCAAACTAAAATCCACATTAGTAATTCCCGTTACGTTCGTTATACAGATACAATACAAATATTAGTGAGACTATCCCACCGAGTAGAAGCAGACCGATAATGATTGTGTTGAGGCAATTATCGATAAACTCTTGTTTTTTATAAACTAGGTCTCTTTGTATTTTTCTCTGCTCTGCTTCCATTCTGAGAATTTCCTCCCAAGCGCTGGGTCCATAAGTCCAACTGATGTGATTTTTCAATTCCTCACGCATCTCCTTGGCCTTTTGCTTATGCGCCCAAAGCTCAATCGCGTCAGTTTCGGTGTTCGAAAACATCTTGTAGGCCGGAGGTTTAAGCGCACGTTGCTCAAGGTAATCAAGGTCTGACAGTGCTTTTGACCACTGACCCACAGTGCCAGCCATGCCGCTGATATCACGACCGACATCGATAGCCTTCTTGATCCCCTGATAGCTGGCACTAATTGTTGCCATTATTGTGATTGGGTCCACGCCGAACATCCCCTATTGCCCAGAGGTAATGTAGCACAAATAAATATTACAATTCAAAAAGTTATTTAGTAACCCATAAAAGACTTGCCTTTTACGGCTGCACCACAGCCCCTAGCCATCATTTTTCGAGGCTTGTTGGCAAAGTCTTTTAGGCCGCCCGCTACAGGTGCAGGAGCCGTTTTTCCATAAGGAATGCGACCCTGACCTTTAATATCTGCGTAACTTACGGCCTTCGGAGGATTACTCGGAGCAGAGCCGTTTACTTTTACTTTAGCCATTTTACTGTCCTCGCTGTTTGAGCATTTCACGCTCCATGGCGGACTGAATACGTGCCGCCGTCTGTTGTTCTTGAGATTGTAGCCGTTGTTGGAACTGTTGTCCACGCATTTGCTGGTTCTGTGCATCCAACTCCAGTTTGGCTTGATCGATCTGCGTATCCGCTTGATCCGCCGCAGCCTTCTGCTGCAACTCTTGCTGTTTAAGCTGAACAAGAGGATCAGGTGCGCCTGCCCCGGATAATTGACCGGACAACTCTTTAAGCTGTTGCAAGCCTTCGGCAATAAACTGAGCCGTCATCTGTTCGACCTCAAGCATTTGCTCCTCGTCCGCAGGCTGACCACCCTGTTGCTGAACTTGCTGCAAATACGCAACCGCCGCTTGCTCGCGGGCCGCGATCCGAACATGCTCCATAACGTGCTTTTGTAAAGACATCGCAAGCATCGGATTTCCACTCACCATAGGAGTAGATCCAAAAATCAAATGCGCCGTAATATGAGCCTGATGGTTCTGACCCTCAAAAGCTTTTAAAGGTAACATGTCTAAGGCGTTTATGTTTTCTTGGGCGGGATCAAGGGGCTCCTCAGTGTCCGCAGGAACAGACTTCAGTAGCCGATCTACGTCAGTGACCCCCAACGCTTCATACATATCGCTGAACACTTCGTGCATGTTGTGTAACTCAGGGGCTTGAGAAGCTAACTGCAATTTAGTCTGCGCCAACATGATGCGTTGGGACTGACTAAACACATTGGGATTGCTGACCGGTATAACGTCCACCCGACCATCAAAGTCCTCGCGCATGATTGTTTCGTCACCGCCCGGTACAGAGTAAGGATATTCCTGCGGTAAACTTTCAGACATGACACGAGCCAAAATCTTAAACTCTTGACGCATTGCGTAGTGCAAACGCTTGTGTACAGCACTCATGACACGCGAGCCTTGCTCCATCATTGCCATAGTTGTGCCAACAGCCGCTTGCTGATTGCCGTCCCCAACCTTTAAATCAGTGATCGTTGCGAAACGCTGACCAGCTTGAACCACAAACCCTAACAACTGAAACAGCGTCTGGTCCGGACCCTTGAAAGGCAACGGCATTAGGCTGTCACGAATAGCCCCTCCGGGAGCGTCCACGTCGCGGAACTCACCGGGCTGCAACGGGTCATCATCATCCCTGATCCGTAGTCCGCGGGCCTTGAAGCCTGCTGGAAGATTGGACAACGTACCGGCATCAATTAACTGTCGCAGTGCCGAAGTGGCAGTTCGTGACAAACCGCCAATAGTGTGGATCAAACCTAAACCATAAAAACCGAAACCCGGTAAAAACTTGTAATGCGTAAAGTATTGTATCTTCTTTTTAAGCGTATCTTCCTCGTCCCAGTTCCGACGAACCGCCAAAACCTGACCATTATCCATAGAAAGCGTCACAATATAAGGGACCCGGATGCCCGTAGGCTCCCCATCATCGTCCATCTCCTCATAACCCTCAAGGTCTAAATCAACGTGACACTCCAAAATCGTGCAATCATAATCAATCGATCCCGGCTCTACGCCGTCAATCCGATCTATCTCCCCTTCAACGCCAGTAACCTCACGCTGGGAGGGAATAACATCCACATCATCCAAATAAACGCCAGCAATCTGCCGCTTGCGCAAATCATTTAACGACATGCGTACAACTTGGGTTATATTAGGACATGTTTCGAGGTCCGCGGTCTCATATGGAACAACCAAGTTCTCCGCAGGAACAAATTTGCTGACCGCACGACCCATCGCTTCGTCGTAATACGTCTTCTTAAACGTAGAACCCGCCAGCGGTAAATAAAACAACATCTGATCCATGTCTGGGGTGTAATCCTCCATGACATTCGTGATGTAATAATTCATAAATTGACGCACACGCTGCGATTGAGCAGCCTTGGCCCGCGTCTCTTGGCCCATAACAACAGTTCGAACAGGACCGCTTGAAGGTAAAAGCTCGTTAAAAGCCTGTGCCTGAAATTGTGTTGCCGCCTCTGCAAGCAAAGGATGTGTCACGCCAGAGGACCCGCGGAAAGGTTGCGTCCGCTCCTCGTAATTAAATCCCAAAAGCTCCAAACCGCTTGAATACGCGTCTTCCCAGTCCTGACGACTGGCCTTGTTCGCATCATACTCGCCCAACAATTCGCTCGCTACGCGCTGTAGCTCACGGTCCGGCATCTCTTCTGCCAAGTTGGCATAAAAATCATCGTCAACGCCACGCTGGTCTTGAGGCTCAAAGTCAATCTCAACCCCACCATCGTCCGTTTCACTAATCTCAATCTCTCCGACGTTCTCAGCGTCAACCATCGCTAATACATTGTTCTGAGAATCGGGAAGCTCAATCTCAAGCTCCGCCTTTAAATCGTCCTCATCAAGCTGGGACGGAACATTCCGGTCCATTAAACTGCTTGAATACCCATTTACTTCTTCTTCTGCCATGTAACTCTCCGAGTTTATTAGGGCGCGGGCGTCATACGATCCTCTTCCGTGCGGCCTAGTATCCTATCTAACTGTTTAAATATATTTTCGTCAACCATCTTGGTAAGCTCTTCAACCGTTGCGGCCATACCAGCCCTTTTGAAAATCTGTTGACCGATAGCGTTGTGACGCTGATCTCTCAGAGCCTCCCGACCAGACAAAAGGTCCCCCGGCCCGCTCAAAGATGGCGGCAAAAATCGGTTCATAAAGTTGTCAAAATTCTCAGGTTCCTCCGAACCTTCTTTCTGTTGCCTCAGCTGCACGACGGGTAGACGCCCCTCGACAGGCTCGGGCACCCTAGCCCCCTCGTCAAAAACGCTCGAATACTCGTATTCTTCAATTAATTCAGGGCTAGGTTCACGAATGCCGTCCGTTACACTCTCACCACGAATTTTATCCATGATAAGGGACCCTAGACCCTTTTCTTCTAAAAGTTGTATGGCGTCCTCGCCAAAAGCTTCCCCTGTAGGTGATTTTCGAAGATCAAGCTCAGGATTAAAATCAGGATCATCGTAATAACGTAAATCACCATCGCCCTGTAAAATAGAGGTATCACCAACTGGCGCACGTAATCGACCAAACTGTGGCCGGGGACTTTGTGCGCCGGGAGCCGTGCTGCGTAACGTGTCATCCAAATACATAGGGCTGCCGCCCTCTTCGAAGTACATCACGTCATCAAAGCCGCCCGCCCCGAGATTTACCGCAGTCCCATACATCTAGCTGCCTTTCTCCTAGTAATACATTTGCACTCTAGCAGAGTTTTCTTCATCTTCCCAGTCATCTGTTGGTAATTGTACAAAATTACCTTGTCTATAGCGCATAAGGGCCTGTGTCATACTATCTACCAAGTCATCATGCTCCCCATTCGGGAACGCCGCAACCTCTTCAATTAACTCCTCCGCCCACATCTCGTCCGGAGCCCAAACCATACCAGCCTCAAACAAAGGCGCTATACTATGCGCCCGAGTTACCTTGTCATTACCACGACTTGGCGTAAAATTCACCACCGGAATGCCCATGTTCCGCAACTCCTGCGTCAAAGGCAAACCACTTGCCTTCGCCTCAATAATTACAGTGTCAGGTTCCCAAAACTGATAACTTTCCAAAGCCTCCCCCTTTAACTCCGGAAAATCCCAACGCCCCTTCTTAACATCCAACAAAATTAAATTAGGCCCCGAACCACCCTCATTTGGATAAAATACACCCCACGTCGTAATCGCAGAATAATCCGCAGTTTCGCGCTTAGAAAAAGCAGTATCATAACTTTGTATCACATATTCTAGCTGGGGGACCCGCTCCTGATCCCAAACGCGCCACCACTCGCGCTTAATAATCGCATTCTCCTCGCCCGTAGGATTCTGCTGATACTGCGCATTCCACTTGCTCGGAGGAATAGACGACTTAACCGCGGTCAAATCCTCCAAACTCCAATACTCCGGCCAACAAGAAGTCCCGTCCTCAAAAATAGCAGGTAACTCAACAACCTCCCATTGATCCGCAGACCCGTCCTTCGCTTGTGCCCGCAACAACTGTCCCGTCATATCCTTCTCAGACCACCTAGTCTGAACCAGAACTATGCTACCTCCCGGCTGTAAACGCTGTCGAGGACCACCCGTATACCAATCCCAAGCATCGTCAAAACCAGTGTTGCTCATCGCAGTCTGCTCCGAGTGCGGATCGTCAATAATAATTAAATCACCACCACGACCCGCTAAATTCGAACCAACACCAACCGCGTAATACATCCCTCCACTGCTCGTGTCCCACCGACCAGAGGCCTTACTGTCCGAAGCCAAGTTCACACCCGGAAATACATCCTTGAAATCATCGCTCTCAATCAAGTTCTTCGTCTTACGGCCAAAGTTAACCGCCAACTCAGTCGTGTGTGTCGCCTGAATGATCTTCATTTTCGGATTACGGCCCATCATCCAAGCAGGAAACAAATAAGATGCAAACTCACTCTTCGTGTGCCGCGGTGCCATGTTGATGATTAAACGCTTTAGGTCACCATTTGCGACCCTTTCCAACTTTTCGGCAATGATCCTATGATGACGGCCCGCGATAAAGTCAGGCCAAACAGTTTTAACAAAAACTAAAAAATTATTTTGGCACTCTTCATTCTTCATGATCTGCGCCAAGCGCAACTCAAGCTTAAGCTTTTTGTCTTCTAACATGGAGTTTTGGGCTACATTCACGGGGGACCCTATCTAACTTTTGGTACGCAGTTCACGGCCAATGTTTCACGTGAAACATATGCGATATTAAGGGCTATTATAGGACAGTTAAGTCTCGTTGGAAATAACTAATGATTATTTGTGAGAAACATGGCCCTAGCTCTCGGTACGCAGACCCTGATATGTCGATTCTGGTGCGGGATTTTGGCGCGAAAACCGTGGATTTTGCCCCGATATCCGGGGGACCCGGGCGAATTGCCGGGGATCGTGGGCCGCGGTCCGGGGGCCAGCTGCTCGCCGGAAGTTGGTGAAAAGGTGGCCAGCTGCTCGCCGGAAGTTGGGAAAAGTTGGTGAAAAGGTGGCCAGC
>JGI20152J14361_10000537_pt1 | contig 27037 bp, 27 predicted proteins | sample COG_02_FD_14361 | JGI IMG/M metagenome (IMG submission 14361)
CCCGTTCGCCACTAAAGTTAAAAACTTTCGTTCGACTTGCATGTGTTAAGCATACCGCCAGCGTTCATCCTGAGCCAGGATCAAACTCTCCATGGTATTCTATATATTTCTGTTTGAAAATTAAATTTTTAATCTGCACTGAATAATAGCATTCAATAAAGTATTATGTCAAGCTTAAAATTTTTAAATTAAAGTACTATAATAATTAGCAACTATTAACCAATAAAGTATATAATTCGGTTCAGAATTGTTACATCCTGTTTTGAATTGCAAATATTGGTATAACAGCAAATTATTTAAACAAAATTAGTTAATGTTTACCTTAAAGATCTTAGTATACACTGTTGTAGTGTTTTTTGTTTCTTTGTTTACTTTTGGTTTTCTTTCTAACGATCCTTCACGAAACCCGAACCGAAAAGATTTAGAATAAAACAAAAATAGAATCCTCTTTTATTCATTTTAATGAATAAAAGAGGATTCTTTTGCTTAGTAGCGCAAAAATTAAAATATTGGTAAACACATGCTAAGTACCTATAAAGGTTACAAGATATGCTGAATTGAATCCAATTATTTCCAATTTAATATTTTTGCAACTACTGGAAGAATTTTCAGTTCGAAGATTAGTTCTAATACATTTGTGTCTGAATTTTAATTTATTAATTAAATTAAAATTTTGTTTTTAATCTTGCAGACTTACCAGTTCGTTCTCTTAAGTAATAGAGTTTAGCTCTTTTAACTTTTGCACGACGTAATACAGAAATATTCTTGACCCATGGAGAGTTAAGGACAAAAACCTTCTCAATTCCACCACCTTGGAACATTTTTCGAACTGTTATTGTCGAATCTACTTGTGAACTATTTCGATGTTTTGAAATTATCACACCTTCGTATACTTGAATTCTTTCCTTGTCCTTTTTTTCACCATCAGTTACTTTTTTTGGTAACTCCAAGTAAATAGTTACTTTGACGGTGTCACCTAAATCAAGCTTTGGTAAATCTTCTTTTTTATAAAAAATCGGTAAATCAATATTTATATTCCCTAATGGTTTCATTATTACTATTATTCTTTTTTACTTTTGCCACACAATTGCTCCCTCTATTTGTTAACATATTTTCTACTTTTTGTAAATATGAAGGTTATTTTAACCTTAACGTCTATCAGCATCGGATTTACGATTACAGCACAATAGTTTTAATCTCTATGAGATATAAACTAACTAAAAGCCAAACTCGTGAAAAATATTTCTTAAGAACTTATTTAGATGCACTTGCAACATTTCCTGATTCAAACCACTCTGTTAAAAGAGTTAGTTCTTTATTTTTAGTCCGCGCTAAAGGTACAAGTTTTTGAATAGAATATAATATGTCCTCGTTATTAAATTCTCTTCCTTTACTAAAACCAATTCTCATAGCTTCAATAACGACTTGTTCAATTTCGGCCCCAGAAAAATCTTTACTTAAATCACTCAGCAATGGCAATTCGAACTCGTTAATACGTGTTTGGCGCACTTTACTTAAATGTACATTAAATATCGCTTCCCTCTCTTTCTTTGTTGGTAAGGCTATGAAGAAAACTTCATCAAAACGACCTTTTCGAAGAATCTCGGGAGGTATCCATTCAATGTTATTTGCAGTTGCAACAACAAAAACAGGTGAATTTTTCTCTGACAACCATGTAAGAAAGGTAGCTAATACGCGACTTGTCGTCCCACTATCCCCACTACTTTGTGCACCAGCAAATGCTTTATCAATTTCATCAACCCAAAGAACACAAGGTGACAAAGCTTCAGCGATTTGGATCATTTTTCGTACTCGTGATTCAGATTCTCCTACTAAGGAAGCAAATAAACGACCAAAGTCGAGACGAAGTAAAGGTAAATTCCACTCGCTGGCAACAGTTTTTGCTGCTAAAGATTTTCCAGTACCTTGAATTCCAACTAAAAGCAATCCTTTTGGATAAGGTAAACCATATTTACGCGCAGCTGGAGAAAAAGCTTCTGCTCGTAAAGATAACCACTCTTTAAAATTTTCTAATCCACCAACATCAGTAATTTTTTTATCTGTCGTATTAAATTCTAACAATTGAGTCTGTTGAATAATTTGCTTTTTTTCCTCAATAATTAGCTTTGGGCTTGATGCATCTATATTTCCCGATTGAGCAATAACTTTGGATAAAACTCGTCTAATACGTTCTAATGATAATCCTTGACAAGCTGTGGTTAAATTTACCAAAACCTCTTCTGATATGTCTTGTTTTAAAGACTTCATTAAACGAAATAGCTCTTCATTTATTTCACTATATGTTGGTAATGGAAATTCAATTAATGTAATAAATTCACGTAGCGTATCTGGAATATTTACTTCCGAGGATATTATGATTAAGTTCTTAGGTTGTGTCTTTAATGTTCGACTTAGATTTTTTAATTTACGTATTATTGAAAGGTCTTTTAAAAAATTATCATAGTCTTTTAAAATAAAAACGGAAGCGGTCTCTGAAGTTAATTTATCGACTAATTCTAATGCTTCTAAAGGACTTTTAGCCGCAAACCCGATATCATTTGGGTTACCTTGATACCCTTCAACAAAATCCCAGGAATAATATGTACGCGAGACATATTTTTTTGTGCAATATTTTATTATATATTCTAAACGTTCTTCTTCATTAGTTGAAATATATATAATTGGATAACGTGCTTTTAATAAAAGTACGAACTCATTTAAAAAACTCATGAAAATATAAATTAAAAAATTTAACCACAGGTTAAAAAGGCTCAAGATATTGACTGGTTAACCAACTGACCCTTCAAGCTTTAAACTTAAGAGACGATCTGCTTCGGAAGCAAATTCTAATGGTAATTCATTAAAAACTTCTTTACAAAATCCATTTACCATTAACGAAACTGCTTCTTCATTTTCAATCCCACGTTGAAGAAGATAGAAAAGTTGTTCTTCAGCAATTCTTGATGTTGAAGCTTCATGTTCAATACGTGTAGAGCTATTTTGTGCCTCAATATATGGAAAAGTGTTGGCACTCGAATTTTTCCCAATTAGTAAAGAATCACATTGTGAGTAGTTTTGTGTATTTTCAGCCTTTATCCCTATTTTAACCAATCCTCGGTAACTGTTTTTCGAAAATCCCGTTGAAATACCTTTTGAAATAATTCGACTTTTCGTTTGTGGTGCAAGATGAACCATTTTTGTTCCCGTATCTGCTTGTTGTTTATTACTCGTTAAGGCTACAGAATAAAATTCCCCGATGGACGAATTACCGGCTAAAATGCAGCTTGGATATTTCCAAGTAATTGAAGAGCCGGTTTCAACTTGTGTCCATGAAATCGTAGCATTTTTACCTGCACAAATCCCACGTTTTGTTACAAAATTATAGACACCACCAATTCCATTTTCATCACCAGCATACCAATTCTGAACCGTTGAATATTTGATTGACGCATTTTCTAAAGCAATTAATTCCACAACAGCAGCGTGTAATTGATTAGTGCTAAATTGTGGGGCTGTGCACCCTTCTAGATAATTTACGGAACTATTTTCTTCAGCAATAATAAGGGTTCGTTCAAATTGTCCTGCCTCCTCATTATTGATGCGAAAATAAGTTGATAGCTCTAATGGACACTTTATATTTTTGGGAATATAACAGAAAGACCCATCACTAAATACAGCCGAATTTAGGGCTGAAAAAAAATTATCACCAATGGGAACAACGCTGCCGATGTATTTTTCTATAAGGTCGGGGTAAGATTCAACGGCTTCAGTTATTGAACAAAAAATAACTCCTGCCTTTTGCAATTGTTTTTTGAATGTTGTTCCTATTGAAACACTGTCAAAAACAGCGTCTACAGCAACATTAGCGAGTAATTTTTGTTCATTTAAGGAAACGCCCAATTTTTCAAATGTGCGTAATAATTCAGGATCTACATCATCTAAACTACCTAATTTCTTCTTTGTTTTAGGTATTGAATAATACTGAATATTTTGATAGTTAATAGCAGGGATATTAAGATATGCCCAATCTGGTTCTTCCATTTTTTCCCAAACACTGTATGCCCTTTCCCTGAACTTTCGTAAAAAATGAGGTTCTTCTTTTTTACTACTTATATCTTTAACAACGTTAATATTTATACCTTTCGGAAAATCTTCCGTTTCGATATTGGTTGTAAATCCATATTTATAAGGGCTTGCAACAATTTCATCTAAAATTGTATCTGAATCATAAGTTTTTTTCTCTACCATTTTCAAATAGATGGATTAATTGTTACTAAAATAATTTCCAATTAATTCACATTATACAATAGCATTTTGGAATATTAAATTTTGGAAAAAGTTATGCCAAGCTTTGATTGTGGATTGTTAAGTAAAAGTTTTTATTATTGTGATGTGCAATAATTTATAGTGATACTTTTTTTTGCATAAATTAGCTTTTAGCTGATGGCACCAGCAGCACTGGAGAAAAAGTCAATTAAAAAGGTCAAAAGTATAAAACCAAGTAATGGGGATAGATCTAAACCAATAAACGTCGGAATGATACCTCGGAAAACACGTAAGTAAGGATCTGTCATTTTACCTAACGAATATAATGGTTGTGTATAAAAATTTAGATTAGGAAACCATGTTAAATAAACCCGTAAAGTTAATAGTGCAATATAAAATTTTAAAAAGCCGGCAATACCGCCACAAACAGTAAGTATTAAAACATTCATACGTAACATTATATATAATTGAATCTTACCCTAATCTTAAATAATAGCATAAAATGAATTAGTGGAAGATAGTAAGTATTGAATTATTTCTTGTTTAACAGCTAGTGAAGAGACTTGAACTCATAACCGACTGATTACAAATCAGTTGCTCTACCAATTGAGCTACACCAGCTTTAGAATATACACAGTCAATGTTAACACATAGTATATATTTTGTAAAATAAATAATGAGCTTCTGTACAATAACAAACTACACCAAGATGAAAGACTTGTTTAACGTTAACTGATTAAAGGAAATATAATTAGGTATCTAATACCTAATTGTAACTATCCGTGTAGTGTTATTGATAAAATTAACCTTTTTTAACCTTTTTTCGACTCTTTTAAAAATAAACAAGAACTAGTAATATCCATTTTGTTGTAATGTGATTCGATTATTGCGGCATTTATCTCATAGTTAGGGATTACTGATTCACGAGAATTCTCAAATATGTAATTGGCCTGAAAATTCGGGTTCAAATAATAGTAAAAGTATCCATATAAACGACCGCTTGTTTTTAAGTGATGGTAAATTAAAGTATTGGGCGTAGCAACATATTTCAAAACAAGCCCGTAAAAGTATCTTCTATTTTCTAGAAGATTATTTGACAGAACTCAATAATTTTATATAATTAAAACTTGCATTTTCAAACTTTTTATCTTACTTTTAAGGAAAGTTTAATATAGTAAAAAAAAGTGGCTAAGAGTAAAGGGGCAAGAATTAGAATTACGTTGGAGCATAGATGTGAAACTGGAGTTTATCGTTATCACACTACAAAAAATCGTCGGAATACCGCGGAACGTATTGAGTTGAAAAAATATTCACCAGTAACAAAAAAGCACGAATTATTTCGAGAAATAAAATAATATAAAAGCTTCAACAAATTTAGAATACATGGTTAAGGTAGATTTTAAAAATATAGAAATTAGTGCTGAAGATCTGGATAAAATAAACTATAAGGATACTAAAGTCTTAAGTAGTTTTATTAGTGATCAGGGTAAAATATTACCACGTCGCTTAACAGGGTTAAATTCCAAACAACAGAAACGAATTACAAAATTAATAAAAAGGGCGCGTATTGCTGCTCTATTACCATTTGTAATTGGTAAGGCTTAGCGACGATTTTTTGACCTTATAAGAAATTACTATAATTTTATAAAAAGTGTTATAATTTAGGTTAAATAAAGACAAAGTAAATTACGTAATTTATACCATGACTCCTTCTTTAGGCGCATTTTTAAGTAGTATTATATTAGCCGTTCTTATTGTTATTATTCCAATTTCAGCAGCGCTAGTATTTGTGAGTTCATCCGATAAGATTGTACGATCTTAAGAAAAAAAACTGGATTTCTTTTATGAAACCCAGTTTTTTATTGCCGTTTTAGAAATTCATCTCTGCAGCCTGTACTTTTTCAAATTGCTTTTTCTTTAACACTAATAAAATTTGTGCTAGTGTTACTGTAAAGAAGAAGGCAATCATACCTTTAACACGGTTCGGATTTTGTAGAATAACTTCTGTTTCTGTTTGTCCAAAACCACCCACATTCGGATCGTAAGTTAAAGCTTCATCAGCTTTAATAACATCATTAACTTTAACCGATAGATCTAAGCCCGCAGGAACGGTTTGTGAAACAGTATCACCAGAAGTCGATTGAATTTGTACCACAGTTTTTCCTTTTTCACCTGGGTCAATAGCAGTAATTTTACCTGCTGTAGTAGAAGTAACAGTTGTATTGTTACTTTTCTCGCCACTTGGGTATACTTGACCACGTCCTCTGTTACCACCAACATAAATTGGATAGTTTAAGTAATTCACATTCTCATCTTGGCCGGGAACTGGAGATAAGATTGGAAAGACGATCTCTTGGTTCTTATCACCTGAAATCGGCCCCACAACAAGAATGTTTGGTTTTGTTTTACTATAAGGTTGAATAAATACACCTTTTGTTTTTGCCTTAATGTCATCTGATAGACGATCCTTTGGTGCTAATTTAAATCCCTCGGGTAAAACAACAACAGACCCTACGTTTAAAGGCCCGCGTTTACCACTAGCGGTAACTTGTTTAACCGATTTATCATAGGGAATACTTACAACAACTTCAAAAACGGTATCTGGTAATACGGCTTGTGGCACTTCAACTTCTGTTGGTTTTGACGCTAAATGGCAGTTTGCGCAAACAATACGGCCAGTTGCTTCTCTTGGGTTTTCATAAGCATTTTGTGCAAAAACCGGGTATGCATATGAAACTTTTGGAAAAATAATTGTTGCTATTATCCCTAAAAGTAAGAAAGCAGATCGAAATTTCTTTAATAAAATATTCATTTTTTTATAATCCATTTATAGTCTTGTATTTTGGATTATACACGTAATAAATTAGAATTACTATCTTTAAAAAGATTTTATTAATAGATAAATTACAGTACCTTTATTCTTTTAATAAAATTACAAGTCCTGAACCACCTAGATACAAGGCTAGAAGTGCACTTGTCATAAGTAATTGAGTTACAGGATCGGTTGATGGTGTAATTACGGCCGCTAAGGTTGTTGCAATTACAACTACATATTTCCAAGCAGATAACATTTTTTTCCCTGAAATAATGCCTAGTAGACCCAATATAATTTGAACAACAGGTATTTGAAATGCTAAGCCCGTGGTAAAAATTAAAACAGCAACAAAGTCAAAATATTGGTCAAAAGACCAAAAAGGTTCCACAATTTCTGAACCGTAAGTAATAAAAAAATTTAACGCCGCTGGTACTAAAAAAAAGTACGAAAAACATAACCCAATTCCGAATAAGAGACCTGAACCAATAGTCATCGGAAGCAATATATCTCGTTCTTTTTTCGTCATGCCTGGTAACACATAAAGAAAAATTTGGTACAGAATAAGAGGGCTACTTACTAAAATGCCACTAAACGCAGCAATTTTAATAGATGCAAAAAAATATTCACCGGGTGCGAATTGTAGAAATTTAATTCCCATTGCCGGGGCTTGGAATAACTTAACTATTTGTTTAATATCTGCAAAACAAGTTAAAATTGCAACACCAAGAACAGAAATACAAAATATAAGTCGTTGACTAAATTCTTCTATATGTTCTGACAATGCCATTTCATCATCATTAACCGTATCTAAAGAATTAGAAGTTATTTCTTCTGCTGTTGTACTTGTATCATTCATTTAATTTTTTCTTGTTTTACTATAAAATATTTATTATTTAAAATAATTTATTCACCCGTTTTATCTATTTTATCAACAATAATACATTCAGTTGTTAATACCATACTTGCGATAGAAGCTGCATTTTGAAGAGTTGAGCGCGTTACTTTCGCAGGGTCAATAATTCCGGCTTCATACATGTCAACATATTCATCTGTTGCAGCATTATACCCAATTTCAAATTCTTTTTCTTTAACATGTTCTAAAACTACAGCCCCATTTTTACCAGCATTTGAGGCAATTCTTTTTAATGGTGCACTTAAGGCTTTTTCGACAATAAGTGCGCCAATTAATTCGTCATCATATAAGTTATCTTTTGCCCATTCTAATAATGAATCAGAAATGTGAGCTAAAGTTGATCCACCCCCAGGTACAATACCTTCTTCAACCGCTGCTTTTGTTGCATTTACAGCGTCTTCTAGACGTAATTTACGATCTTTCATTTCTGTTTCTGTCGCAGCCCCAACCTTTATAACGGCTACTCCACCACTTAATTTTGCTAATCGTTCTTGTAACTTCTCTTTTTCATAAGTTGAGTCTACTGTTTCTAATTGGCGTCTTAATTGTTCACAACGAGCCAAAACCTGTTCTTTATTAGCATCAGCAATTATAGTTGTGTTATCTTTCCCAACAACAACTCTGCGAGCTTTACCCAACGTCTCGATTTCCATTTTTTCTAAGCTTAAGCCTGCATCACTACTAACTACTTGGCACGATAATAATACTGCAAGATCGTCAAGGATAGCTTTACGACGGTCTCCGAATCCTGGTGCACGGACAGCAACAACATTTAAAATCCCTCGCAGTTTGTTTATTATCAGTGTGGCTAAGGCTTCTTTTTCAACATTATCGCTAATAATTAATAGAGGCTGGTTAGTTTTTGAAATAAGTTCTAGGGTAGGAAGTAAATCTTGTTTTACAACTGTAATTCTTTTATCAGTCAATAAAACATAAGGATTTTCTAGAACAATTTCCATTCGTTCCGTATTGGTAACAAAATACCCTGAAACAAAACCACGATCAAAACCCATACCTTCTGTAATCTCAAGCTCCGTTACCGTAGATTTACCTTCTTCAAGAGAAATTAAACCTTGGCGCCCAACTTTATCAATTGCCGATGCGATAAGTGAACCAACTTCCTTGTCATTACCAGCAGAAATTGTTGCTACTTTTGTTATATCCGAAATACTTTCAATAGGACGGGCGTATTCAGTTACTTGACGAACAACAAATTGTGTTGCTTTTTCAATTCCTCTTTTTAAAACAATTGGGTTTGCGCCTGCAGCAACATTACGCATTCCTTGTTTAATAATTGCATAAGCAAGAACTGTTGCAGTAGTTGTTCCATCTCCAGCAACATCGTTAGTCTTTGATGCTGCCTGTCGAATTAAAGAAACACCCGTATTTTCTAAATTATCCTTTAAATTTATCTCTTTCGCTATTGTAACCCCATCATTAACAATTTGTGGTGTCCCATATTTTTTTTCTAAAACAACATTTCTCCCTTTGGGTCCTAGAGTTATTGAGACTGCTTCTGCAATAGTATCCATACCTTTCTCTAAGGCTTTCCTAGCATCTTCTTGATACAGTATTGTTTTTACCGACATAATTTTTTTTATAAAAATTGAATTTTAAATTGTCTACGAATTTAATTAAATTTACATTGACACCTAACTCTTTTAGTAAAAAATTTCTTTGTACTTATTAAAAAATGGCTCAGGCTGGACTTGAACCTGCGACCTTGGGCTTATGAGTCCCCTGCTCTAACCAACTGAGCTACTGAGCCTTTGTATTACACAATATAATAACAAAAAAATTACTACTTTCGCAACTATGCTTTTTTATTAACTAGGCTTGTAAAAATTTAATTGTTACCTAATTTGTTCGAACTTAAAAAAATTATACATTGTTTATATTTATAAGCTCTATAGTATTGCTAAATACTACTATGGAAATTTATACTTGTTGAAAGTATAAGTGGGTTACTAACTCAATGGTAGAGTACTCGGCTTTTAACCGAATAGTTCTGGGTTCGAGTCCCAGGTGACCCATTTAGATTATTGTTAATAAATATGATAAGTTTTATTTTCGTATTCATGTTTTACATAGAATAATAACGAACTTATTTTAACTTACCGGTATAAGTGAAAAGATGCGTAAGATTATTCAATAATTGACAAGTCAAACCAAAAAACACTACCAATATTGTAACGGCTAATTACACTAATAGCCGCATTATGTTCTGATAAAATTGTTTTTACGATTGATAATCCTAAACCGGTTCCTTTTAATGTATGTACATCGTTTTCGATTCTATAGAAACGTTGAAAAATGTTTTGTTGGTACCCACCATAAATACCAATACCTGTATCAACAATTTCGATTCGTACTTTATTTACTGGGTATTGTTCTAAGTGATAGGCGCGAATTAATATTTCACCATTGGGATAAGTAAATTTTAGGGCATTTCCGACTATATTTGTTAAAACTTGTAAAATTAAATCTTTATTTCCTTTTACAGCAGGTTGATTAAACGCGATTTCAGAATGAAGATATAAATTTTTATCACGGGCCGTAATCTGATAATTAGCCATTATCTGCGCGAATATATCTAATAGATCTGTGGCCTCTAATGTAATATTTTTAATAGAATCTAATTTTGATATACACAAAATATCATTTACCAATCTTGTTAAACGATTTGTTTCTTTGTTTACAATATTAAGAAAATACCTTTTTTGCCATGCGCTTAAAGTGTAATCATATTCTTGAATTGTTTCAATAAACGATTTAATATTAAATAGGGGTGTTCGAAGTTCATGAGAAATATTACTCATAAAACGGTTTTGTGTTTTATCTAATTCTAACTCTTTAGTAGTATCTTGTAGTGTGACACCAATACCGATTGGTACTCTATTTCTATCTTCAGAATCGTAAATGATATTAAGTATTATTCGAATATATTTTTTAGGGGATTTAATAAACTCGTTCCGAATTTCCCCAGAAAAAACCGAACTGTTGGAATCAATTAGGATCTTCTGTAAAGTAACAAACATTTTTTTTTGTAAATTTAGGGGTAAGTGATCCCAAATTGAAGTTCCAATTAATCGTGTTTTTGTTTTCCACCCAAAAATTTTAATCGCAGCATTATTAACTAAAACAATTTTTAAGTTAGTATCTAATAACATTGTTCCATCAGCAATGGTAGTAACTAAACTTTCTAGCTTGATTTTTTCACTTGATAATTGATCTCGGTTCCTTTCTTCATATAATTGCAAACGTCTTGCCATTTCATTAAAGTTAGGGATTATGTAATTAAAATCCCCGGGAAGAGATATTTTAATTCTTTTTGAAAAATCACCTTCGGCAATACTTTTAAAACCCATTGAAAGTTCTGTTAGAGGAAGTAAAACCCCTACTCTATTAAAGATAATACTTAAAAACAATACAATCCAAAAAAGAATAAAAATCGATAAAGTGATTTCCTTTGTTATTAATGAATTATTTAAAATATTAGGGTTCACTTTATTTCCTACAAGGAGAAAACCAATAATTCTATTATTTAATTGAAGCGTTAATCTTTCTTTTGTATTTGTTAAATTCGTTGTTGAATTCGATGATTTGGGAAAAATTTCACTAAAATTGTAAGGAATACTATAAGAATTTGCAAAATTATCAATAAATAATATATAACGAATGTTAGGAGTATTTTCATAAAACCGTTCACAAAACGAGAGAATTTCACTGGTTTTATTTTCTTGAAATAGATAAATAATATTTGCACCTAATAACGAATTTATATCAGTTGTAAATCGTCGATTATTTGTATTCATTTGTTCCTCTATTGCTGTTACAGACCAGGATACTATACTACTTACGAGTAAAGAAATTAATATAGTTGTTACGAAAATAATTTTCGTTTGTAATTTAAAGTTTATCCACGATTGATTTACTGAGCTAACAAGACCTTTAATATTAAACAACACAGTATTTACTTATTTTTAGTTAATTTACATCCTTACACCTGATAGAAATTTAGCCATCTTTTTAATTCTCCGTAAAGAGAAGAACTTTTGTAAACAAACAGCTATGCTAGCGTAACCAATTTTTAACTTTATAACCAAATATCCTTTAAAATATTTAAAATGTTACAAACCTTTTTTCAAAGCGCCACTAAACAAATATTAGCGAAAAATGCCTCTCAATTGCAACGAATTAATAAAATTGGAGAAGGCTATTTAACCTTAACTGATGAGCAACTAAATTTAAAAACACAGGAATTAAAAAAACGACTAGTTAATGGTCAAAAGCAATATGAAATTATTGATGAGGCATTTGCGTTGGTTCGTGAAGCAACATCAAGAGTATTAAAAATTCGACATTATGATGTACAGTTACTCGGTGGTCTCGTTTTAAACGAGGGAAAAATTGCCGAAATGAAGACAGGTGAAGGAAAAACAATCGTAGCGTTACTACCAACGTTTCTTAATGCTTTGTATGGTAAAGGTACTCATGTTGTAACAGTCAATGACTATTTAGCACGTCGTGATGCTGAATATGTAGGACAAGTTCACCGTTTTCTTGGATTAACTGTTGGTTTAATACAAGAAAATATGTCACCAACGGAAAGAAAAGAGAACTACAATTGCGATGTTGTCTATGTAACAAATAATGAGTTGGGGTTTGATTATCTTCGTGATAATATGGCTTTTACTAGTTCCGAAATGGTTCAACGCCCATTCTTTTTTGCCGTTATTGATGAAGTTGATTCAATTTTAATTGACGAAGCTCGAACACCTTTAATTATTTCAGGCCCTAGTGAAGCGCCGACACAAAAGTATATCGAAACGTCTAAACTTGCCCAAATATTAAAACGTGACGTTCACTATTCGGTAGATGAAAAAAATCAGAACGTTGTTTTATTTGAAGAGGGTATTCAATTTTGCGAACAGGCTTTAAGTCAACCAGATTTATATAATCCAGAAAATCCATGGATTTCTTATATTTTAAATTCAGTTAAAGCTAAAGAACTTTTTAAATTAAATACAAATTATATTGTAAGTGAAGAATCGGAAATTGTAATTGTTGATGAGTTTACAGGCCGAACAATGTATGGTAGAAGATGGAGTGATGGATTACATCAGGCAATTGAAGCTAAAGAAAATGTAAAAATTCAAGACGAAAGCCAAACCTTAGCATCAATTACATATCAAAATTTATTCCTACTCTATGAAAAGTTGTCTGGTATGACAGGAACGGCCAAAACAGAAGAGTTAGAATTTGAAAAGATTTATAATTTAAAAGTTGTGCCAATACCGACGCACCAAAATATTTTAAGAAAAGATTTTCCGGATTTAATTTATAAAAATCAATATATTAAATGGCAAGCAATTGCAACGGAATGTGTTGAGATGTATCAATTAGGACGACCAGTTTTAGTGGGGACAACTACTATCGAAAAATCGGAATTATTAGCTGCATTGTTAAGCGAGTATAAAATACCGTATAAGTTATTAAACGCCCGGCCTGAAAATGTTGAAAAAGAATCTGAAATTGTATCTGGGGCAGGGTGTAAGCAAGCAGTTACAATTGCGACTAATATGGCTGGTCGTGGAACTGATATATTACTAGGAGGTAATCCAGAATCTTTAACAATATCTACTCTAAAAGATATATTTAAAGCTATTGACACTAGTAATTTAGATGACGCCACCATTTCTAAACTTAAATTAAAACTGAAAATTGAAAACTCCGAAACTCTAATAGAGATTAGTAAAAATTATCAGCAGTTTTTAAGAGATTTGTCTAATGCCCCTAATCTTAATGAAAATGTTGTGGTTAACCCGCTTCAAAAATATTATCAACAAACATTAACAGAGAAAGAGGAATACGTAAAACTCGATAAGAAAAATATTTTAAAATTGGGCGGACTTCATGTCATTGGTACAGAAAGACATGAATCAAGGCGTATTGATAATCAATTACGGGGCCGTTCAGGTCGACAAGGTGATCCTGGTTCCTCACGTTTCTTTCTTAGTTTAGAAGATAAACTTCTTCGCTTATTTGGGGGGGATCAAATTATGGGTATGATGCAAAATATCGGATTTCAAGATAATATCCCCATTCAAAGCCCTTTATTAAATCAAAGTTTAGAGTCCGCTCAACAAAAAGTTGAAGCTTATTATTATGATACGCGAAAGCAACTATTCGAATATGATCAGGCTTTAACAATGCAAAGAAACGGTGTTTATAACGAGCGTTGTAGAATTTTACAACGAGAAAATGTAAGGGATTGGATTATTGAATATGCAGAAAGAAGTCTGTACGATTTAGTTTTATATACTAAAGACTTTAAAAATGAGGAAAAAATCCCAGAAATTTTTAATTTAAAGGTACAAGAATTATTGGGTATTCCTTTTAAAGTTATACTGAAAGATGAGAAAGTTGATGTTAAAAATACTCTTTCTATTTTACAGCAGCAATTTCAAATTAGTTATGATCTTAAAGAAATCGAAATCGAATCAATTGAACCCGGTTTAATGCGTGAATTAGAGAGAACATTTTTACTTCAGCAAATAGATTTTTCATGGAAAGAACACTTACAAAAGATTTCTTTTCTTAGAGATTCTATTAGATGGCGGGCTTATGGCCAGAAAGATCCATTAACAGAGTATAAAAGAGAAGCATTCAATCTTTTTATTACTATGTTAACGCGAATACGTCACCGAGTAGTGTACTTTATCTTGCGAGCGAAAATTGTCCTAGATACTTAAAAAGCTTTAAGGAAAATAAGCATCTTTATTTCTAAAGGCGCCGTTTTCCTTAAAGCTTAATATACGAAATTTATAGACCGAATTGATTTCCGCGGCGGTATTGTAAATATGCTGCAACAAATAATCCAAGAATTGTAACTGGAACAAGACCTAGGACAAGACCTGATAATAATACTTCAACCATTTATAAGAGATGTAATTTAATTTTAGTAATTGAAATTTAAATAGCTAATTAGAATTATTCACTAATTTCACTAAAAAGACTACTTTTACGAATATCTTCTGCTTCAATTGTTACTAAATCTGATTTTGTAAGAATTTTATCACCGGAATTAAACATTCTGTTCGCATGTCTCATTCGTGCAGTATCAATTGCGTTACTAATAGTTCTAGCATTAGCAAATAAAGGTAAAGTCGCTCGTTTTTCGATATATTCTAAGAGTGCGGCCTCAGCTTCAGCATTCATTCGATATTGCTGCTCTTCTAAAATTAGGCGGGCAATTTGAATTAGTTCTGTTGGCGTATAATCAGGAAAATCAATATGATTTGCTACACGTGAAGATAAGCCAGGATTAGATTCATAAAAACTATCCATCCTATCTTTGTAACCCGCAAAAATTACGACTAAATCTTCACGTTGGTTTTCCATAACTTGAAGAAGAATCTCGATTGCTTCAGAACCATAATCTCGTTCATTATCTGGCTTATATAGATAATAGGCTTCATCAATAAATAGAACACCACCCATTGCACGTTTTAAAACTTCTTTTGTTTTAGGTGCAGTGTGGCCAATATATTGTCCTACTAAATCGTCTCTTGTAACGGTAATTAGGTGACCTTTTCGTATATAACCCAATTTAAATAAAATATCAGCCATTCTATTAGCTACTGCCGTTTTACCAGTACCGGGACTACCAGTAAATGACATGTGGAGTCCAATAGCCGCCGAATTCATACCTAAACCCAAGTTTTTACGTAACCGTTGAACTAATAAGAGTGCAGCAATTTCTTTAATACGAGCTTTCACTGGAACAAGACCTACTAGATCTTCTTCAAGTTGATCAATAATACCTTGGATATTAGTCTTGTTATACTCTTCTTGTAAATTTACAGCCATTTTAAACAGGAAATTACAGATAAATAGATTTTAAACTACTACTACCCTAAAGTAGTTAGTGCTACGAATTAACATTTTAGCACAATTATTGTTTTTTAATAACTGAACATTCCTATTTTGGATAAATTCGAATACGTCGGTTTGGCTCATTCCCAACAGAGACACTCCGTAATTGATAATGACTAATAAGTTCATGTTGTAATTTACGTATTGGATTTATACGAGGAAGAAGTTCTATAGTTAAGTTTTGGGGAATGATAATCTCTTCAATAACTAAACGTGTTTCTTCTAACGGAGTTAATAGTTCCCTTGAACTAATTTGTGAAATTTTCTTGTTAGAAGATTTTGTTTCGCTTGATTGCGTTATTTCAAATATATTTTTAACTAGTACCCGTAAGACTTTTGCAATTTGCAGTAGGCTATTACTTTGTATTGTATGGATACTAATCTTTCTGGCATGAGAAATTTGCCGTAATTTTTTATTATTTTTAATTAAATTGGACAAGGCTAAGATAGCGTCTGCAGATTGAATTTCCTTTGTAATAATTATTGGTAAACCTAAAGTTTTAATTAAAGATCTAATATCTTGGTTATTTACCCCATAAATATATATGAATATAAATTTATTACCAAGTTTTTTCTTTAAGCGAAAATCAGGTTTAGAAATTTTCTTCAATTTCCAATCTTCATTACGGTTTATTTTATTTAGTAAGTAATTATTCTTCTGGCGCTTTTCAGGATTACCTTTTTTATAGTTATTTTCTGTGATACTTCGCGGTTCCTTTTGATTTGTTATAATTTCACAATGAATAACGTTGTTTTCCTCTGTAACTATTTTTCTTCTTTGTAAAGGAACTGTTTGCCCTTGTAATAGTAAATCAACAGATTGCTCAATATTTTCATGTATTACCCATGTTTTTGCATCATGAATTTCAACAGCAACTTCAAACGTGGGTGGAGCTTTACGTTCTAAAATACTTTTTGAAGAGTTGCGTCTTTTAGCTTCTTCATCGCCTAATGTAACATACTGAATACCACCAATTAGGTCAGTAATAGTTGGGTTCTTAATTAAATTTTCTAAAGCATTTCCATGTGCAGTCCCAACTAATTGAACACCACGTTCAGCAATTGTCCGTGCTGCCGTCGCCTCTAATTCTGTACCAATTTCATCAATAATAATTATCTCTGGCATATGATTTTCAACAGCTTCAATCATTACTTGATGTTGGTTTTGTGGGCTTGATACTTGCATCCGACGTGCTTTTCCAATTGAGGGGTGTGGTAAGTCTCCATCGCCGGCTATTTCATTAGATGTGTCAATAATAATCACTCTTTTTTTCATTCCATCTGAAAGGACACGAGCAATTTCTCTAATGGCGGTTGTCTTTCCAACACCAGGTCGACCTAAAAGTAATATAGATTTTTTATTCTCTAGTAGGTCACGAATAATACTAACAGTTCCAAATAATGCACGACCAATTCGACACGTTAATCCAATAACACTTCCTTGACGATTACGAAGCGAACTTATTCGATGTAATGTTTTTTCTATACCTGCACGGTTATCGCCACTAAATTTTCCTAAACGTTTTAGAATGTAATCTAAATCTTGCCAAACAATTGTCCTATAAGATAAATAACTTGCTTCATCTGAAAAGCGCGCTTCTGGTCGGCGACCAATATCTAAAACAATTTCAATCAATTGTTCTTGCTTACTATGTGTTTTTAGCGGAATACTAATATATTCGGGTAATATGTCTAATAGTTGATTTAAATCGTCTGCGAGAAGCATAAATAATTTGTTATTAATCAATAAAAATTATACCGTGAAAACAGAATAAATTTTATATTTGTTGAAAATTTCAAATAAAAGTAAATAAAACTTCTTTCGATATTCTAAAATTTTTTCTCTTGAAGAAAATTTAGGCCCTATTTACTGAATTATGTCTTAAACGGAAACATTGGGTTCTACTTAAATCATCAAGAGGATATATAGTCCTAGACTGTATAAAGATACAGGTTTATTTTGGTAATAAGTAAAAAATAAAATTTAATTTCATTAAAACTCGGATTTTAATGATAAGATCCTTATTAGTTGTATGGTTCTGATTATAAGTATTATAGGTAAAAATCTATTATTATAGAATTTTACCTTTAACGACTTACAAATGGAATAGTAACATAGTTAATAAGCAGTTAAAGTATTTTTTCAAATATAAAGCATAGTCAAAATGTCACACTTTACAAAGATTAAAACAAAATTATATAATCTTGAAACTCTGAAAAAGAGTCTTTCGGATTTAAATCTAGATTGGACTGTTAGTAATACAGAAATCCGCGGATACCAAAACACAAAGCACGATGCGGAACTTGTTATTACACAAGACAACAAGTATGATATAGGTTTTAAATGGAATGGGACAGAATATGAGTTAGTTACAGATTTAATGTTTTGGTCACAAGATTATTCAGTAGATAAGTTCCTTAATCGTGTAAATCAACGCTATGCTTATAACTCGATAATCGGAGTTAGCGAAAAAGAAGGTTTCCAATTTACACAAACAGAAACTGTTGAAGATGGTTCTATCCGTTTAGTTTTACGACGTTTTCGTTAAATTAAAAGTTTGATATACAATCTTAATTGATGGATAATAGTTTCAATACTGTTATCCATAAAAATTTTCCACCTTATTTTAGAGCCATGTAATATTAAAAGTATAAAAACCAGCTTAAATTTAGTATAGTCCCGCGTATTTTTAAAGGGTCGTATAAGGTTTATTAATTACAATTTTGTAGACAAACTAATTTAATAAAACTATAATGTTATGGTATTGATCATGTTTAAAATTTGTTATGAAAAAAGAAATTGAATTATACGAGATTATTTATCTGTTAAATCCGAGTTTTACACAACAAGAAGTTTCATCAAAGATTAATTATTACCAAACTTTCCTAACAAATCAAGGAAGTCAAGTAATGGTTCAAAATCGTGGAAAGCGTACTTTAAGTTATCCTATTAAAGGATTTGATACGGCTAACTATATTCAAATGGTATATTTAGGTAATGGTAAACTTGTTACAGCATTAAATAAAGAAATTATGCGTGATGAGGCGGTTATACGTAATATGACAACAAAATTACCTGAGGATATAAAATTCGCGTAAAGTCTGTAATAATTTATGCGGAATAAACCTATTCGACCCTATATCTTTTTAAAGACATAGTTTATTTTTGAGCTATTGATCCTATGTTTGATTATTTATCACTCACAGAACAAATTGACAAAGATAGAATTTTTGTGTTATTATAGTAATCCAAGGACAATTTTTTCGCGGGATAGAGCAGTTTGGTAGCTCGTCGGGCTCATAACCCGAAGGTCAATGGTTCAAATCCGTTTCCCGCTAAATTTCACAACTTGACAATTGCGATCATAAAAAAGTACTATATGTCTAGTAGTTGTTGAAGAAATGGGGTGTAGCCAAGTGGTAAGGCAACGGACTTTGACTCCGCTATTCGTAGGTTCGAGCCCTACCACCCCAGTGAATACAAAGTCTTACAAAAAAAGTTAAGGATAAACTTAGATTTGACTTTTTTCATTATTGTGTGATAACATATTAATGTGTTAATTAAGGGCTTGTAGCTCAGTGGACTAGAGCACGTGGCTACGAACCACGGTGTCAGGGGTTCGAATCCCTTCTTGCCCAATTTTTTAAAGTAATTGTTAAATTACCTTATGAGCCCTATTCTCTTGACAAAAAGTAGTTAATTAGTTTAATTTAATTGTGAAAGTTATTTACGGAGAGGTGGCAGAGTTGGTCGATTGCGTCTGATTTGAAATCAGATGAAGTGCAAGCTTCCGTGGGTTCGAATCCCACCTTCTCCGAATTATTATTCTGTTAATAAGGTTGTCTATTTCTATAAAGAATTAAAATCCTAATACTTGAGATCTACCACGTTCGGTAGAGTTAGTTTTTAAGCCCCTCCAATCTAAGGGCGCGCTTAAAATGACCGTCGTCTATTATTTGTTAAACATAGTCCATAAGTCCTCGTTCAGTAACTTCTTCTGCAGCTTTTTGTAAGACATAAGCCATATTATTAACCTCCAGTAACAGCTGAAATTATAAGTGAAAGTATCTTAGAATCCTTATAGTACCATCCAAGTATTAACCCAACAACCACAGATGAACAGGCAGCAGTTGAGGACATTTTTGTATTTGTCCGCCGATTATTCTTAAAGTCCTTGCTTTTTAAATTGCCTATAAGAGTCATAGCTTATATTTAAAATAACTAAATTAGATTTTACAGAGTTAATTAATTTAATGAAGTATACAATGTATATCATAACATCATAATAAAAAAAAATTATGGCATAAAAGGAATTTCATTTTAAGTCCAATATGATAGATATCGTTACTAGAAAATTAAATTAGTAATGTTAAAAAAACGCAATTAAAAAACCATAAAGAGTTAAACTCTTTATGGCTTTTTAATTGCAACTCATTATTTTAATCTAATGGACGCATTGAAAGAACTGGCTCGTTCTCACGGTTAATACCTTTCTCAAAACCTGCCGCTGCTGCACGAGCACGACCAGCATGCCAAAGATGTCCTACCCATAGGAAGAATCCTAAGAAGAAGTGTGAACAAGTTAACCATGATCTAGGTGATACATAGTTTACCGAGTTAATTTCTGTTGCTACACCACCTACTGAGTTTAAAGCACCTAGAGGAGCATGTGTCATGTACTCTGCTGCTCGACGTTCTTGCCAAGGTTGAATATCGTTTCGGATTTTGTTTAAATCTAAACCGTTTGGACCTCTTAGAGGCTCAACCCAAGGAGCACGCATATCCCAGAAACGCATTGTTTCACCACCAAAGATAATCTCACCACTTGGAGATCTCATTAGGTACTTACCTAATCCTGTTGGACCTTGTGCTGATGCTACATTAGCACCTAGTCGTTGGTCACGAACTAAGAATGTAAATGCTTGAGATTGTGATGCCTCTGGACCTGTTGGACCATAGAACTCACTAGGGTATGCTGTGTTGTTATACCATACGAAAACAGCTGCAGTAAGACCCATAAGTGAAAGGGCTGCAAGACTGTAAGATAGGTATGCTTCACCAGACCATACGAAAGTACGTCTTACCCATGCGAATGGTTTTGTTAAAATGTGCCAAATACCACCTACAACACATAAGAAGCCTAACCAAATGTGACCACCTACGATGTCTTCAAGGTTGTTTACACTAATAACCCAACCGTCACCACCAAATGGAGACTTAAGTACGTAACCAAAAATGATAAGCGGGTTTAATGTTGGAGCTGTAACTACACGAACATCTCCACCACCTGGAGCCCATGTATCGTAAAGACCACCAACGAAACAAGCTTTTGCAACAAGAAGGAAACAACCAATACCTAAAAGGATAAGGTGGATACCTAAAATTGTTGTCATCTTATTCTTATCACGCCAATCATAACCAAAGAATGGGAATGATTCTTCAAGTGTATCAGGTCCAATTAAAGAGTGGTAAACACCACCAAAACCTAATACTGCTGATGAAATTAGGTGTAAAACACCAACGACAAAGAATGGGTATACACTTGTCACTTCACCACCAGGGCCTACACCCCAACCTAATGTTGTTAAGTGAGGAATAAGGATACATCCTTGCTCATAAAGAGGTTTCTCTGGAATGTAGTGTGCTACTTCAAATAATGTCATTGCACCACACCAGAAAACCATAAGACCTGCGTGTGCAACGTGCGCACCAAGAAGCTTTCCAGATACGTTAATTAAACGTGCATTACCAGACCACCAAGCGAATCCAGTAGATTCGATATCACGGCCTGCGATTACTGTGTTAAAGGGCGTTTCCACGTGGTAATACCTCCTCAGGGAAAATGAAGTTTTCATGAGGTTGATCTTGCGCAGCCATCCATGCACGAATACCTTCGTTTAGAAGGTTGTTCTTTGTATAGAATGTCTCGAATTCTGGATCTTCTGCAGCTCTAAGCTCTTGAGATACGAAATCGTATGCACGTAGGTTAAGTGCTAAACCTACGATACCAATAGAACTAGTCCACATACCTGCTACAGGTACAAATAACATAAAGAAGTGTAACCAACGCTTGTTAGAGAAAGCAACACCAAAAATTTGTGACCAGAAACGGTTTGCAGTAACCATTGAATACGTTTCTTCAGATTGTGTTGGAGTAAACGCACGGAATGTGTTTGCTGCATCACCATCTTCAAAAAGAGTGTTCTCTACTGTTGCACCGTGAATAGCACAAAGTAACGCACCACCAAGAATACCTGCAACTCCCATCATGTGGAATGGGTTTAAAGTCCAGTTATGGAAACCTTGTAAGAAAAGAAGGAAACGGAAAATAGCCGCAACACCAAAACTAGGAGCAAAGAACCAACTTGCTTGCCCAAGTGGGTAAACTAAGAATACTGTAATAAATACAGCAATAGGCCCTGAGAAAGCGATAGCGTTGTAAGGACGAATCCCAACTAAACGTGCAATCTCAAACTGTCTTAGACAGAAACCAATAACACCGAATGAACCGTGTAAAGCAATAAATGCCCAAAGTCCACCAATTTGGAACCAACGAGTAATATCACCCTGAGCTTCTGGACCCCAAAGTAATAATAGCGAGTGACCCATACTGTTTGCTGGAGTAGAAACTGCTGCAGTTAAGAAGTTACATCCTTCTAGGAATGAACTTGCTAGACCGTGAGTATACCACGATGTTACAAATGTAATCCCAGTTAACCAACCACCTGCTGCAAGGTAAGCACATGGGAAAAGTAATAAACCTGACCAACCGATAAAAACGAAACGATCACGCTTTAGCCAGTCATCTACAAGATCGAAAACACTACGATCCTGCTTTTGTCCAATTGCGATAGTCATATTGAATATCTAAAAAAATTTATCTAAAAGTAAACTCATGTTCAGTTTAGTTATTAATAACTTATATCAAGTCAAATTAAAAAAAAACTCGAGATTTACTTGTCTTAACAACTCATATTTAATTATAGTATCAAATAATTAATTATGGAAAAACGTAGTCTTAAAATCCTTCGTTTTCAGCCATTTTACCATTAATTTTTAACCAGTTTTGAGCTTCAATATAATTATTTGGGGCTAATCGAACAGCGTTTTTCCAGTAATCACTCGCTTTATCGAACATATTTTGTGCTAATTCAAACTCTTTTTTCTCAGATGCCTTAGTACCTTGATAGTGATAAATTACTGCAATATTATTTAATGCTTGAGGTAACCGTGAATTTAAATCCAACGCTTGTTGGTAATATTCAACAGCTTTTAAAAAGTCCCCATTGTTACTGTAAATTAGACCTATGTTATAAAGAATATAGCTACGGTCATATGGATCTTCTTCAAGTTTTAAGGCTTCGTAATAATTTTCTAATGCTTCCGCATAATCACCACTTGACTGTGCTGACATACCATAACGGTAGTAAGAAAAAGCTTGTTTTTCATCTTTTGTGGCAGGAAGTACTTTTAATATTATATCGGCTAGTACTGTAAAGGTTTTATCAATAAAATTATCGTTCTTTTGATTCATTTATAAATTTTTTAATTAAAGTAGCTTATTTTTTTAACTCAATTAATTTAAAGTATTTAATTCGAAAATTACTTCTAATGTTTTGACTAATATAAAAAAGTAAAGTACTATTGTGTAGTATTCGTTATGCAATGCATAAATAATTAAAATCACAGCATCTATAAATATTTTAACATTTTGTCGAATGAATGGCTAAACAAAGCATGATTCAGCGTGAGGTAAAGCGTGAACGTTTAATTGCCAAACACGCAAAGAAGAGAGAAATGATTAAAGAATTACTAAAGAATAGTGATTCTTATCAAGAAAAATTAGTAAACTTTAAAAAATTGCAAAATCTACCTCGTAATTCCGCCCCTTCACGACACCGCAATCGCTGTTGGGTTACAGGACGAAGCCGGGCTTTTTATAAAGATTTTGGTTTATCACGTCATGTGTTACGAGAAATGGCCCATGAAGGTAGTATCCCTGGCCTAACTAAATCGAGCTGGTAATTTTTTGACCAGCCTATGTGCCAACTTTATTATTATTTTGTTTAAAATTTGATATGACGCAACGTACACTTCGTGGAACACGTTTAAAAAAAGTTAAGACTTCCGGTTTTAGAAGTCGAATGGCTTCAAAAACAGGGCGTAGAGTAATTAACGCTCGACGAAAAAAGGGAAGAGCAAAGTTAACAGTATAAAATATTTTAATTGAAAGAAAGAAAGTGATTAAAATTAGATTAAAAAAATACGGTAGAAAAGGTCAGCCTTGTTATCGAATTGTCGCAATGGATAGTAGAGTAAAGCGAGATGGCCGTTCAATTGAAGAGCTAGGATTTTATAACCCTATTACTGATGAAACACACTTAAAATTTCAAAGGATTACAGCTCGATTAAATGATGGTGCAAAACCATCGGAAACAGTGAAAAATATTTTTAATAAAGCGAAAATTCTTTGTTAATTATCTTTTAAAAGAGTGCTTACTAATAACTCTTTAAAATTTATTAAAGACATAATAAAATATTTTGATGCAGAACCTTAAATTACAGGTTTTATGGCTTAATGATTCGTTAGGGATCTGCGTAAATTACCATACTGCTAGAGGTTTTATACCATTAACATCTTACTATTTTTGGCCTGTAAGTGATGCTTGGGAACAACTCAAAGCTGAACTTGACTCAAAAGTATGGATTGATAGTGAAGAGCGGGTAAAAATACTTAATCTTGTAGTAGAAACAATAACAAAATGGCAAAAAAATCGCACCCCTAATGATCTAAAATTAATTAGTCGGAAGACTAACCTAGTACCAGAAAAATTTAGTCTTGTTGGCCTATCCTAAAAAAAAATTATAGGCTTATAGCTCAGTGGACAGAGCACCAGATTCCGGTTCTGGGTGTCGAGGGTTCGAATCCCTCTTAGCCTATTTTTACTTTCTACTTATTTAATTTATAAACGTGCATCCAGCTGGATTCGAACCAGCGACGTCTCAATGAGAAGCGGATTATGAGTCCGATGCCTTCGGCCACTTGGCTATAGATGCTAAATTTTAAAGTTGGAGCTGGTGGGATTTGAACCCACGTCCATTTAAGTCAAAAAAATATTTTTTTTACTATTTAAAGAAACAAACTAAAAGATCATTACAAAATTACTGCGCCTCTTTTATTGTATCAAATCAACTTCCAAAATGAGTAAATATAAAAGTTGATGTATCAAAAACTTATGCTAAAGCTAGCTTTGAGTTAAAAGATAAAATGTTATTTGCAACTATTTTATAAAATCCTTAAAATAAGATTTACTATAATACTTTAGACTTACATGTCGAAACCTAAACAGCCCCTTTTAAATTCAATGTTACATAATTCAAACAAGTTTTGTCAAGAAATATTAACATACTTCCAGTTATGTATTTATAAAGCTTTTACCAGAAAGAGTCATGACAAAAGCTTTATTATTTTAATTTAATTTGTACTTAGAATTGTCTTTAAGAAACCATTTAAGCACCTAGTTTTAAAATTTAAAAATTGTTTAAAGTTCTGCAATGGTGACCTTTTAGATTGTTGTAAAAGTTGTTCTAATTCACCAATACTATCACTCGGGGGCACCATATAAATGGCTTTCGTATCAAAAAAAAGTGTGGTAGAGGAATTAATATTTGTAGTTTCGCTTTTATTTTTTTCTACTTTTGCTATTTTGTCTTCCCATAATTCTAAAAAGTCTTCAAGATTAGAAATTAAAATTGTGGGTTTTCTGATTATTGTTTTTAATTGTGAAGAACGACTTCCATTATAGTTTTCAACTCGTCTCTTAAATTGTTTACAAAATTCAGATGCAGCATTTTTTTCAAAAAATACATACGTCGTAGTACTTTTTGCATAGTTTTGACTTGTTAAGGAACTTTGCATAATTGAATTACTTCCTAAACCTGTTATAAAACTGATATACTGTGTTAAGCGTCCATAGCTACTATCTATAACATTGGCTAAATTGGAACAATTCTCTAAAAAGAAATCTCTTTGTGTATCGTTAATTTTAACGATATAAATAGGTGTACCCTTAAAATATTCGGCTTGTTTTAAAAAACTAGAGAAAGGTATAGGTAAACTATTTAATAAGGTTGCATTAGTTGAACGTCTACGAATTCTTAATTGTTGCTGTTCATCAGCAAAAAGGACATCCGATCCATGAATTTTTTTCGTTAATAAGCGTTGCACCTCATCAAGATCAGGAATAATTTTAAAATCAATTCCTGGGTGGTACTCACGCAATATACGATAAGCACTATCTAATCCAAAACAATGTATTGAAAGACCAAACATACTTGTCCCTTCTGTATCAGAGCGGGCAATTTCCTGTAAATAAAGTTCAGCATCTTTTCGCGACATAAAAAAGAAACCTAAATTAGAGGTTTTCTCAGCTAGTGGATCAAAATCACCACAAAAATCATACATGATGCTATTAGTGTTTGTTGCCGTTGCATTGATTTGATCAGTCGAATTAGCTAAAACAATATTTCCTTGTCCATTTAGAATTGTATAAATAGGAATATTTTGGAGCGAATCTTGAATTGGTCTTGTTTGCTTGGCATAAAATTTAGTTGAAACTATTTTATTTAAATATCCATTAATAAAAGAGTTTGGAGAATATGCTTCACTTGTAATTTGGCCATTCTTGCGAAAAAAATCTGTCATAACGCTCATGAACGAAAAATCTTGTTCAAGAGCACGATAATTATATGACATAAACAAATCTTCGTTTAAATCATCAAGAGAGTTCCATTTAACTTTAAATTTTGGTGGGTATGTATATAAGTCGTCGAAAAATTCAATGAGTTTTGATTTTTTTGTTTGCGTTGATACTCGAAATGTACCCTCTGGTAAGGTTAAAAAAATATTATTTTTTATAGGGTTTGCGGCATAGTCAGGTGTTATTTCCATTTAATTATTTTGAAGAATCTAATGAATTAAAAAAATCTATTTGCCAAAATATTTATGTTATTGTAATATATTTGTATAGGGCGGTTAGCTCAGTGGTAGAGCGCCTGCCTTACAAGCAGGTGGTCATAGGTTCAAATCCTATACCGCCCAATG
>JGI20152J14361_10000567_pt1 | contig 26321 bp, 25 predicted proteins | sample COG_02_FD_14361 | JGI IMG/M metagenome (IMG submission 14361)
TTTTCAGGATAAATTTCGGTGCCTAATCCGTCTTGATTGGTTATCATCACTATTTCGTAATCCAATTCATTAGCAATTCTACTTAAGTATTGAAACACTTTCGGGTAAAACTCTAATTTTTCGAATGAATCTATTTGTTCATCAGCTGGCTCTCTAATAATGGTGCCATCTCTATCGATAAAAAGTACTTTCTTCATGATATAGATTTTAATGTATCTATTAATGTTCTATTCTCTTTTGGAGTGCCAATCGTAAACCTTAAACAATTTTCACATCCAGGTTGTGTGGTACGATTTCTTATTACAATGCCCTTATCTATCAATTGATCATAACGTTTATTTGCGTCATCAACTTCAACCAGCACAAAGTTAGCGTCAGATGGGTATATTTTTGAAATATAATCTATTGACTCTAATTTTGTAATTAGCAAATCACGCTCTTTTAATATATTAGTTACCTGATTTTGTGTTAACCCTTGTTGTTCTAATTGTGAAATTGCTTTTTGTTGTGTTAGGATATTCACATTATATGGCGGCTTAATACGGTTTAAAACTGAAATAATTTCTTCTGAAGCATAACAAATCCCCAAACGAATTCCCGCCATACCATAAGCTTTTGAGAGTGTTTGAGTAATGATTAAATTAGAAAACTCATTTAATCTACTGGTCCAACTTTCTTTATTTGAAAAATCGATATAAGCTTCGTCTATAACTACAATACCTTTAAATTCGTCAATTAATCTTTCAATGGATTTTACTTCAAAACTATTTCCTGTTGGATTGTTTGGCGAACATAAAAAAAGTAGCTTAGAATTACTATTCGCTACATCCAGAATATCTTCAACTTTTGGTTGAAAATCAGCATCTAACTGGACACTTTTAATTTCAATAGCATTGATATTTGCCAATACACTATACATGCCGTAAGTAGGTGGTAATGTAATGATGTTGTCTTGATTAGGTTCGCAAAATGTTCTATAAATCAAATCTAAAACTTCATCACTGCCATTTCCTAAAAGTATATTCTGTTGTGTAACACCCTTAATCGTTGAAAGCAAAGATTTTAAAGTTCTTTGTTGCGGGTCTGGATAACGATTAACGCCATTTTCAAACGGATTTTCATTCGCATCTAAAAACACCATGTCATCACTATTACCCTGAAATTCATCTCTTGCCGAAGAATACGGTTTTAGCGCTTTTATTGTTGGTCTAATTAAATCTTGAATGTTCATTATTTCAAATCCTTTAACCTGATTGTTACGGCGTTTTTATGTGCTTGTAAACCTTCTGCTTCTGCCATTAGCTCAATCGCTTCTCCAATATTCAAAAGACCTTCTTTTGATATCTTTTGAAACGTCATGCTTTTCAAAAAACTATCTAAGTTTACGCCAGAATAGGCTTTAGAAAACCCATTTGTTGGTAATGTATGATTGGTTCCAGAAGCATAATCGCCTGCACTTTCAGGAGTATAATCACCTATAAAAACGGATCCTGCATTACTTATTCCATCAATGTATAAATCTTCATTTTCACAACAAATAATGAAATGTTCTGGTCCGTATTTATTTATTAGTTCTAAGGCTATGTCGTCATTTTCTACAAAAATTAGTTTCGAGTTCGCTATTGCTTTTTCTGCAATCGATTTACGCGGAAGAACTTCCAATTGTATTCCTACTTCCGCTGAAACTTCATCAATCAAACGTTTTGAAGTCGACACCAAAATAACTTGACTATCAGCACCGTGTTCTGCTTGACTCAATAAATCAGATGCAATATACGATGCATTAGCAGTTTTGTCTGCAACTACTAATAATTCACTAGGACCAGCTGGCATATCAATAGCAACACCATATTTTGTAGCTAGTTGTTTTGCAACGGTTACAAACTGATTTCCTGGTCCAAATATTTTATAAACCTGAGGAATTGTTTCTGTACCAAAAGTTAGTCCTGCTATCGCTTGAATACCGCCAACTTTTATAATTTTTGTAATACCACAAAGTTGCGCTGCAAATAAAATCTCAGGTGCCAATATCCCCTCTTTATTTGGCGGTGAACATAATACAATATCTTTGCATCCTGCTATTTGTGCAGGAACAGCTAACATTAAAACCGTTGAAAAAAGGGGTGCAGTTCCTCCTGGAATGTATAAACCTACTTTTTGAATCGGTCTTTTTTCTTGCCAACATTGTACCCCTTTGGCAGTTTCAATAGCTGTTTTTGATGTTTTCTGTGCAGTGTGAAACACCTCTATGTTTTGTTTTGCTAATCTAATAGCCTTTTGAAGTTTTTCCGGAACTTGCTGAATGGCTAATTCTATCTCATTAGGCGTTACGACGTTAGATTCTAAATTAATCCCATCAAACTTTTTAGTAAATCTCTTAATGGCAACATCACCAGTTTCAGAAACCTTAGTAAATATTTCAGTTACTGTTGCTTCAATATCTCCCACAGTTTGGGTTGGACGTTTTAAAACCTCAGACCAGCTTTCTCTATTTGGATTATTAATTATTTTCATGATGAACGATTAAAGTACCATTTTTTCAATAGGGCAAACTAAAATACCTTGAGCGCCATTAATTTTTAATTCATCAATTACGTCCCAAAACTCGTTTTTACTAATTACTGAATGTACCGAACTCCAACCTTCTTGAGCCAAAGGTAAAACTGTTGGACTCTTCATTCCTGGTAATACATTTATAATATCTTCTATTTTATCATTAGGTGCATTAAGCAAAATGTATTTAGATTGCCTTCCTTTTAGAACCGATTGAATCCTAAATTGAATTTTATCTAATATAGCTTGTTTTTCTTCACTTAAAACGGGAGACACTGCTAAAACAGCTTCCGATTTTAAAATAGTTTCTACTTCTTTTAAATTGTTTTTAAATAAGGTGCTTCCACTAGAAACAATATCACAAATAGCATCTGCTAGCCCAATATTTGGGGCGATTTCGACAGAACCATTAATAATATGAAGGTTAGCTTTTACACCGTTTTTGTCTAAATACATTTTTACCGTATTTGGATACGATGTAGCTATTCGTTTGCCTTCTAAATCTTTAATATTGTTATATTTTGCAGACTTTGGAACCGCAATACATACGCGACAAGTAGAAAAGCCAAGTTTTTCAACAACATTAATACCGTTACCTTTTTCTATTAAAACATTTTCGCCGATAATAGCGGCATCTACAACGCCATCTTTTAAATATTGAGGAATATCACCATTTCTTAAATAGAATACTTCTACTGGAAAATTTCGTGCTGATGCTTTCAATTGATCCTTTCCATTATCAATAGAAATACCAATGTCTTTTAAAATTCTCATCGAGTCTTGGTTTAAACGACCTGACTTCTGTACTGCAATTCTTAATTTACTCATTTTTATTGTTTTTATGAGTTCGAAACAANCTACTTGGTATTATAATTAAAAAACCCGCTTGATTGTCTCAAACGGGTTTAAAAATATATGCTGATTTTACTCAATACATTTTCACTTCGCTTGGGAGCAAATATGAAAATGATGATGTAGTTGAATAAAAGTCATGTTTAATAATAATTTGGACAAAGATAATTAATTTGATATTACAAGTTGTTTAAAATTTATAAAAAAACTAAAATTATATATTAATTAAGCCTTTTAAATTTATCAGACATAATATTGAGAATATGTTTAAATTTACCATTCATAATTAAGATTTTAAAAATTATAGTTTTTCTTTTAAGTTTCTGATACTTACTAAGAAAAATAAAACCGTAATAATACTTGTAATATTTGCTTTGCCTAATAATAGGATTCTGTTTAAAAAAATGTCTTGTTTTATTTAAAATAATTAGATTTCTATCTAATTCACTGGTATTACAGACATGAATAAATAAAGCATTTGTATTATCGTGAATACGATAAATACTATTTAAATTTTCAGGGTCATGAATAATTATTTGATTATTATATTTAGGTAAAACATAGTCTACCATAATCTTCTGCTCATAAGGAAAAGGGCATCCCACACGCATAGAATATATTTCATCCTCTATTTTTAAAGCATTTTTACTAACTATCTTAACACCTGTATTAATTGGATATTCCCAGGGTTTTTCATGAAATAAATGATAGAGAATATTACTTTGGTTCAAGTCTATAAATGATTCAATTCTCTTTTCTGGAGTCTTAATATAAATATCTGTATCTAACCAAATATACCAATCAGCATTAGGGAATGCTTCACTCGCTTTTTTTATAATAAGGCATCGCCGAAAATGAAATTCTGAAATAACATGATCTACCTTTGTAAAGTCATCGTAGTATAAATCATAATCATTTAAATTACAGTAATTAACCAAAAGTCTTTTAGTTAAATCTGTAAAAAAAACACCTTTAGGATAATGACCAGAAACAAAACAAATTTTACTATTCATAATTAATAAAGCATTAAAACCCTTCAATTAGCTTAAAGGGCTTTATTAAATATGTATTAGAACTAGAAAAAATTTTATTGATTTCCAAGAATAATTGGCATTCCGCTATCTCCGGAACCTATAACAATTACTTTACTATTTGGAGATTCTGAAAGCTTAACTGTAGCTTCTATACCTTTATCTTGAAGAATTTTATCTGTTAATGATGCACTTAGAATTCTATTTGATTCTGCTTTACCTTTTGCTTCAATAATTACTTTCTCAGCTTCTTTTCTTGCACTTTCAAGTCTAAATTCATATTCTAATGATTCTTGCTCTTGCTTTAATTTACGCTCAATAGCCTCTTTAATTGTTGGAGGTAACGTTACATCTCTTACTAATACCTCATTTAATTGAACATATTGTTTATCAAGTATTTTCTTGGTTTCTTCAAAAATTTCAACTTGAATGGCGTCACGTTTAGTTGAATACAAATCATCTGGCGTATAACGTCCAATAACACTCCTTGCTGCACTACGAATTGCAGGTTGAATAACGCGCTGCAAATAACCTTGCCCAAGAGACTGATGCAAATTACCTAATTCGTTATAAACAGGCTCGTACCATGCCGAAGCATCAATTTGAATTTCTAATCCGTTTGATGATAACACTTTCATTTTTTCAAAAAGTTCTTGCTGTCTTACTTCGTAAACAAATACCTTGTTCCAAGGTGCCACAATATGAAACCCTTCTCCCATTGGTGGCTCATCAGTAACAACACCATCCCCAAAGGTTTTAAAAAGCACTCCAGCCTCACCAGAATCTATAGTTACTGCAGATTTTGCTAATATGACTACTAATATAATCGCCCCAATTATAAAAGGCAATGCTACTTTTGGTAATTTTTCCATTTTTTTATTTTAATTTAAATTAATCCGTTATACTTTCTTAAAAACCACTCCAAACTTAAGCTTAAAGCTATAATAGCGAGTAGATATTTCCAATCTATCAAAGGTATGATATTTTTACTGCTTTTTTGAATGGGAACATATCTATTATCATTTAATAAATCATTAACTAAACCTCGAGTATTATCAATAAAATAACTTGATCCTAAACTGTTAGTAGCTAACTGTTGTAACTTTGTTACATTAGCATTCAAAAATTGTTGTTCTACATTGTATTCTAAAATTTGAAAACTACCAGTTTTAGAAATGTTTTCTTTTAAAGTTCTTACTGTAAAGCTATATTCAGAAGGCGGCAAACTACTTAAATCAACTTGATAATTATTATTTTTCAAAATTAAAGGAAATGTTTTTCGCTCCTCAGAAACTTTATTTGTTACGGTTATATTTAGAGTTTCTCGAGTATCAAAAATATAATTTTTATCGAAAAACGCTGCATTAATTGTAATGTTTCCACTTCCATTATAAAACGATTCGTAATCTAATTTTAGTCTGCTTTTTTGTTTTTTAGAAGCTAAATATTGAATCAATTTACCTATAAACTCATCAAAAGCATTAAACGATTTTTCATTCAAATAGCTTCGCCCACGCCATTGCCATAAATTCTCTCCAAATAAAACAGCCTCTCGTCTTCCATTAGTTTCAAACGTTGCTAAAAGCGTTTGATTCGTTGAAACACCACTTACCGTTTTATTTAAAATGGACTGAAAAGGAATATTAAACTTAACCTCGCCATAATTTGAAAGTAGCGGTGGAAAAGATTCAAAATTCAAATCATCTATTACAAATGGTGAATAATTACTATTTAATTCAGCAAGATAATTTTCAGTTTGATTTGTTATGGCATGTGAATAATTTTCAGATACTTTGTTTAAAAAGCTTAAGCTAGTTTTTGTTCCGACAATTACAAATTTGTTCTTATTTTGCAATTCTAACTGACTAAATACAGTATTGAACTTACTATTTGGTTGATATAATATAACTAATTGAAAATCATTTATTTGATTAATTATATTTTTTGAATTTAAAATAAAAACAGATCGCTGTTCATTACTCTCGATACTCTTCTTTAAAACACCTAAATCTGGATGAGAAAAATCACTAACAATTGCAATTTTTGTTTTTTGATTGATAACTTCAACCGCAAAATTATTTGTGTTATTTATGGTGTTTTTTTCACTTTCTAAAGGAACTAAAATAGCTTTGTAATTGTTAACACCTACTCTATTTGCTGGTAGCGTAAAATTAATAACCTCAGAATTGTTGTTTTCCGAAAAGGTCAACGCCTTAGAATATATGGTGGTATTTCCATTTTTTACAATAAACTTAGAACTGATAGCACTATTTCCATTGTATACCAAAATGGCTTCAATTGGGAATTTATTTTTTAAATAGGCATACTTATTAACATTTAACTGTTGAATTTTTAAATCGGTATAGGTAATCGTATCTCCTAAAATTATTGAGTAAACAGGTTGTTTATAGCCGTTTGATGAAAATTGATAATCATTACCATAGGTTTGATTACCATCCGTGACCAAAAGTGTTGGCGATGTCGTTTGCTTGTATACTTGATTTAATTGAGTAAATACTTTTGAAATATTGGTTTGCTTATCTGAAAATGTAATTGAATCTGAAGCATTTAGACTTTCCCCAAAAGTGTAATAATTTATATTGAACTTGTTTTTAAGATCATTGTTATTCTTAATATTTTCAACAAACTCAAGTACACTTCTATCTTGTTTTAAATGACTAACAGAGCTAGAATTATCGATAGCTACAATCAGATTAGGTTTTTCTATAGCTATTTTTATTTGATCAAAACTTGGGTTTATAATTAGTATTAAAACAGCAAACACACTTAAAAATCTCAAAAAAGAAAAAAGCATGTTTAATTTAGACATGCTTTTGTTTTTAGTGAAATACTGAAAAAGCGCTAAACCAAGTGCTATTATTCCAGCAAGTATAATATATATTAGAGTTTCTGAACTCATTAAAATTCACAAGTTTGATAGATGAGATTACTGCCTTCGCAGGAACGACAATTACGTAAGCATTCCACCGTCAACGTTTAAGGTTTGTCCAGTAATATAAGCGCTCATATCACTTGCTAAGAACACACAAACATTGGCAATATCTTCAGGAGTGCCTCCGCGTTTTAAAGGTATTCCAGCACGCCATCCTTTGACAACTTCTTCGTCTAATTTAGCAGTCATTTCGGTTTCAATAAAACCTGGAGCCACGACATTACTTCTTATATTTCTTGAACCTAATTCTAAAGCTACAGACTTTGAAAATCCAATAATTCCAGCTTTTGATGCAGCATAATTGGCTTGACCTGCATTACCTTTTACTCCAACTACAGAACTCATATTAATAATTGAGCCTTTTCGTTGTTTTAGCATAGTTCGCTGCACAGCTTTGGTCATATTGAAAACCGACTTTAAATTCACTTCAATAACGGTATCAAAATCTTCTTCTCTCATACGCATCAACAAATTATCCTTTGTAATTCCTGCGTTATTAACTAGAATATCTATACTACCAAATTCTGCTGCAACTTCTTCAGCTAACTTTTGAGCTTCTTCAAAACTAGCGGCATTACTTTTATAGCCTTTTGCCTTAATTCCTAAAGCATTAAGTTCTTGTTCTAATGCGTTTGCCGCATCAACAGATGAGCTATATGTAAATGCTACATTTGCTCCGTGCGCAGCAAAAACTTGTGCAATTCCTTTTCCAATTCCACGACTAGCACCAGTAATTATGGCCGTTTTACCTTCTAATAGTTTCATTTTATGTTCAGTTAGTTATTATTAATGTTAGCATTTCAAATATAACAAATACAAATGGCACCAAATAAAAAAACCTTACAAGATTTGCAAGGTTTTAATATATATATAATCAAATTTAGCTTAGTACTTCAGCTATTTTTTTTCCAATTTCTGCAGGTGATTCTACAACATGAATTCCACAAGCTCTCATAATTTTCTTTTTAGCTTGAGCAGTATCATCACTACCTCCAACAATGGCGCCAGCGTGTCCCATAGTACGTCCGGCAGGTGCCGTTTCACCAGCTATAAAACCAACAACGGGCTTTTTACTTCCACTTGCTTTATACCAATTTGCAGCATCAGCTTCTAACTGACCTCCAATTTCACCAATCATTACTACAGCTTCTGTTTCAGGATCATTAATTAACATCTCAACAGCTTCTTTTGTAGTAGTGCCAATAATGGGATCTCCACCAATACCAATAGCCGTTGTAATTCCTAAACCTTGTTTTACAACTTGGTCTGCAGCTTCATAAGTTAATGTCCCAGATTTAGAAACAATACCTACTTTACCTTTTTTGAATACAAACCCTGGCATAATACCAACTTTTGCTTCACCAGGCGTAATTACTCCTGGGCAGTTAGGACCAATTAATCGACAGTCTTTATTTTTTATATAGCTTGATGCCGTAATCATATCAGCAACAGGAATACCTTCAGTAATAGTAATAATTACCTTTATACCGGCATCAGCAGCTTCCATAATGGCATCTGCAGCAAATGCTGGGGGAACAAAAATAATGGTTGTATCTGCTCCAACTTTTTCAACAGCCTCTAAAACTGTATTGAAAACTGGTTTATCTAAATGTGTTTGACCGCCTTTTCCTGGTGTAACACCACCAACGACGTTAGTGCCGTATTCAATCATTTGAGTGGCGTGAAAAGTACCTTCGCTACCAGTAAACCCTTGAACTATTATTTTTGAATCTTTATTAACTAAAACACTCATATTTTCTTATTTGAATATTGTTGCACAAATGTAATTTTTTGAACGCACTTATTTATCTTAAATACTCTTAATTTTTTAATTGCTTTAAAATATTAGGAATCTGCTTGATTGATGCCATTTCTTTTAGTTTAGCACGTACTTCTTGTATTGGCGTTCCCCAATATGTTTTGCCACCATCAATAGATTTAGTAACTCCAGACTGCCCTTGAACTACAGCTTTCTTTCCAATGGTTATTCCGCTCGTTGTACCTACTTGACCCCAAAGGGTAACTTGATCTTCAATAACAACACAACCAGCAATACCGACTTGTGAAGCAATCAAACATTTTTTTCCAATCACTGTATCATGGCCAACTTGAATAAGATTATCTAATTTTGAACCTTCCCCAATAATGGTGTCTCCTGTAACACCTCTATCAATAGTACATCCTGCACCAATATCAACATGGTTTTCAATCACAACGCGTCCTCCAGACTTCAATCTATCAAAACCTTCTGGTCTGTTTTTATAATAAAAAGCATTAGCTCCTAAAACAGTTCCGGCATGAATAGTAACATGATTACCAATTACGGCATCATCATAAATGCTGACATTAGAATGAATAGTACAATTATCACCGATAGTTACATTATGGCCAATAAAACAATTGGGCTGAACTACAGTGTTTTTTCCAACTTTAGCTGACAGAGAAATTGAAGCGTTAGAAGATTGAAAGGGTTTAAAAAAATCAGTAAGTTTATTGAAATCTCTAAAAGGATCTTCACTAATAAGTAACGCTTTACCCACTGGACATTCTACTTCTTTATTTATAAGAACAATGGTAGCAGCGGAATCTAAAGCTTTTCCATAGTATTTCGGATGATCAACAAAAACAATATCTCCTGGTTCTACAACATGAATTTCGTTCATGCCTAAAACCTGAAAATCAGAAGCACCAACAAACTTACAATCTACTAAGTCTGCTATTTGCTTTAAAGTATGTGGTTTAGGGAACTTCAAAAATGACTATTTAACACGTTCTTTATAAGTTCCTTTTGCTGTTTCGATTTTAATTTTATCACCTTCATTTATAAATAACGGTACATTAACCTCTGCACCTGTTTCCATAGTTGCAGGTTTCGTGCATTTGTAGCTGTATTTCCTTTTACGCCAGGTTCAGTATGCGTTACCTCTAAAATAACACTAGCTGGCAAATCAACAGATAATGGTGAATTATCTTCAGTGTTTATTAAAACCGTTACGACTTCACCTTCTTTCATTAATTTAGGATTATCTAAAGCCGCTTCTAGCAAACGGATTTGAGAATAATCAGCTTCATTCATAAAATGATAAAACTCTCCATCATTATATAAATATTGAAATTTATGCGTTTCTACACGTACATCCTCCAATTTATGTCCTGCAGAAAACGTATTATCTAGTACTTTTCCACTAGTTACACTTTTCATTTTTGTTCTCACAAATGCAGGTCCTTTACCTGGTTTGACGTGTAAAAATTCTATTACTTTGTAAATATCATTGTTGTACCGTATGCATAATCCATTTCTAATGTCGCTTGTCGTTGCCATATAATTAATTTGATTTGAAATATCCTTTCATAATACCTCGATGAGAATTTTTAATAAACTGAAGAATTTCATCACGCTCAGGAGTAGCCTGCATTTCAGCTTCAATAATTTCTGCAGCTTGTGTATTATTATAATTTTTTTGATACAGTATTCTGTATATATCTTGAATTTCTCTAATTTTTTCTGTTGAAAACCCTCTACGTCTAAGTCCTACTGAATTAATTCCAACGTAACTTAAAGGTTCACGAGCTGCTTTTACAAATGGTGGTACATCCTTTCGAACTAAAGAACCTCCAGTTACAAAAGCATGATTTCCTATTGAAACAAATTGATGAACCGCAGTCATACCTGCTAAAACAACATAATCGCCAACAGTAATGTGTCCAGCTAAAGTGCTGTTATTAGAAAAAATACAATTTTTACCTACTATACAATCGTGTGCAATGTGGCAATAAGCCATAATTAGACAATTATCGCCAATAATAGTTTTCATTCTATCAGTTGTACCTCTATTGATCGTAACACATTCTCTTATCGTGACATTATCACCTATTTCTACAGTTGTATCTTCATCATTATATTTTAAATCCTGTGGAACAGCGGAAATAACTGAACCTGGAAAAATATTACAATTCTTACCAATTCGAGCACCTTCCATGATAGTAACGTTGCTGCCAATCCATGTGCCTTCACCAATTTTTACATTGTTATGAATGGTTGTAAACGGTTCAATAACAACATTTTTCGCGATTTTTGCACCAGGATGTACATAAGCTAGTGGTTGGTTCATATTTATTTTACTTTTGAGATTTGAGCCATTAATTCAGCTTCGGCACATAATTTTCCATTAGTATAAGCATAACCCTGCATATGACATATACCCCGACGAATTGGAGTAATTAAAGAACACTTAAATATTAAAGTATCACCAGGCATTACTTTTTGCTTAAATTTAACCTTATCCATTTTCATGAAAAATGTTAAATAGTTTTCTGGATCTGGAACGGTATTTAAAACTAAAACCCCGCCCGTTTGCGCCATAGCTTCAACAATTAAAACTCCTGGCATTACTGGAGCTCCTGGGAAATGACCTTTAAAAAACTCTTCATTCATAGTCACATTTTTTGTAGCTATGACATGATTTTCGGTAAGCTCATAAACTTTGTCTATTAACAAAAACGGCTGCCTGTGCGGTAACATAGCCATGATTTGCATAACATCCATTAAAGGAGGTTGGTTTAAATCTATGTTAGGGACATTATTACGACGATCGTTCTTTATTATTTTTGATAATTTTTTTGCAAATTGTGTATTCACAAAATGGCCAGGTTTATTTGCAATAACCTTTCCTCTAATTCTAGTTCCAACAAGTGCTAAATCGCCTAAAACATCTAATAGTTTATGTCTTGCGGCTTCATTAGGATGATGCAACGTTAAATTGTCTAAAATACCATTTGGCTTAACTGCAATAGAATCTTTTTTGAAAGCTACTTTAAGCTTTTCCATGGTTTGAGAAGACAATGCCTTATCAACATAAACAATAGCATTATTTAAATCTCCACCTTTTATTAAACCATGTTCTAATAACATTTCAATTTCATGTAAAAAACTAAATGTACGTGAATCTGAAATATTCTTTTTAAAATCTGAAATTTTATTTAGCGTCGCATTTTGTGTTCCTAAAACTTTAGTTCCAAAATCTACCATAGTAGTAATTTGGTACTCTTTAGAAGGCATTACAAGAATTTCACTTCCAGTTTCTTCATCCACATAGGATACAATATCCGTAATAACAAACTCTTCCCTAAAAGCATCAAGTTCTACAACTCCTGCTTTTTCAATAGCTTCAACAAAAAACTTAGAAGACCCATCCATTATAGGAGGTTCAGCGGCATTAAGTTCTATTACAGCATTATCAATACCTAATCCAACCAATGCTGCAAGTACATGCTCAGATGTTTGAATAGTTACTCCATTTTTTTCTAAACAAGTACCTCGCTGTGTGTTTGTAACATAATTTGCATCAGCTTCTATTACAGGCTCTCCTTCTAAATCTACTCTTTTAAAAGAAAATCCAGAATTACTAGCCGAAGGCTTAAAAGTTAAGGTTACGTCTTTACCTGTATGTAAACCTACTCCTGTTAAAGAAATTTCCTCTTTTATAGTTTTTTGTTTGATATCCGTTTTAACTATTCCCATGTATTACTTCTCTAAGTCATTAATATTTTTAACAATAGTCGGCAAGTTTTTAAAATGAACATACGCCTTATTGTAGTCGCTTAATTTTATAGCTGGAGACCCTTGTAAGATTTCGTTGTCTTTCACATTTCTACCAATGCCTGATTGTGCTTGTATTCTAACATTATTCCCAATTGTTATATGTCCAGCAATACCAACTTGACCACCTATCTGGCAATTTTTTCCAATTTTAGTTGAGCCGGCAACACCAGTTTGTGCAGCTATCACCGTATTATTTCCAATTTCAACGTTATGTGCTATTTGTATTTGGTTATCGAGTTTTACACCGGCTCTAATAATGGTAGATCCTAGAGTAGCTCGATCAATAGTTGTGGCAGCACCTACATCAACAAAGTCTTCAATAATGACATTACCAATTTGAGGTATTTTACTGTAGCTCCCATCTTCATTAGGAGCAAAACCAAAACCATCAGCTCCTATAATAGCTCCTGCATTAATAACACAATTTTTACCTATTATAGTTTCAGAATAAATCTTAGCACCAGAAAAAACTATGGTATTATCACCTATTGTAGTATTATCTCCTACATAAGCGTTTGGAAATATTTTAACATTTTTACCTATAACAACATGCTCTCCTATATAACTAAATGCTCCAATATATACGTCCTCACCATATTTTGAAGAATCAGAAATAAATGAAGGTTGTTCAACTCCAACCTTATTACCTTTAACTGAATCGTAATATTCTAGAATTTTTGAAAACGCTAAATAAGCATCATCAACTTTTATTAGCGTAGTTTTTAAGCCATTCTCAGGTTCAAAAGTTTTATTTACAATAGTAATAGAAGCTTCTGTAGTATAAATATGAGGTGTATACTTAGGATTTGCTAAAAAAGTTAGAGCACCTTCAAAGCCTTCTTCAATTTTAGCAAGTTTTGATACTTCAATATCAGGATTTCCAACGACATCGCCTTCTAATATTCCTGCTATTTGTTGTGCTGTAAATTTCACACTTTGAAAGTTAGATTTTGTTTTTTGTTTGATTGACGCAAAAATAGGAAAAATGTACTAAACCCGCATTACGCATTAGAAAATCTATTACATCTTAAAATTACTTCAAAATATAATGCTTCGCTACTTTTAAAAGTTGAACCGTAATAAGCCTAAGCTAAAACTTTAAAAGCCATGTTTTATTGTAGTCTTAAACTTCATAACAACCATCTAATGTGCCATGTTAGTTAAAGTTAAACCTTAGGGTAACATATATAATATTTTGTAACTGGTGTTGATAACGCCTTAAGATTCAATTGGTCTGATGCTTTTACAATATCTTGAATTTTTCCAGACTTATGTAATATGTTTATGCGTTTAGCACTTAGTTGGTACGCTTGATTCGAAATATTTCCTGTGAATACAAAATATCTTGCCTCATCTTCTGAAATCTGATACTTAGTCATTATAGTTTCAATATGCTTCTTCAAACTACGTTCTTTAATTTTTTTATTTTTTAGTTTGATTTTAAGTAAGTTTCTATTAATTATCATCTCACTTAAATTACTTAGTACAAAATCGTCATGATGCTGCCATTGTTTCATTGCCGATATAATATCATAATCATCCAATTGTGAAAAGACTTCAAGCGTATCATTTTTAAAATTGATAATAGATATTTTATTTTTCAAAAAATACATAAGAGCATCACTTGCTTGTAATTTATGTCCTAAATCATGCAATTCTTTTGCGCGTTTCAATACTCTAATGAGCAACTGTTCTGCAACTAAACCCGTTTTATGCAAATACACTTGCCAGTACATTAAGCGTCTAGCTATAATAAATTTCTCAACACTATATATGCCTTTTTCCTCAACAACAAGTTCATCATCAACTACATTCAGCATCGTTATTAAACGCTCGCTATTTATATTGCCTTCAGCAACTCCTGTGTAAAAACTATCACGCTTTAAATAGTCGGCCCTATCCATATCTAATTGTCCAGAAATAAGCTGACACATAAATTTTCTTGGATATTCACCTCTGAAGATTTGAATGGCAAGCGTTAAACTTCCGTTAAATTCCTCATTTAAACGTTCCATAAATAGCAATGAAATATCTTCATGAGAGACATTATTAACTATTGAATGTTCCATGGCATGTGAAAACGGACCATGACCAATATCATGCAATAAAATAGCAACATAAAGTCCTGTTTCTTCCTCATCAGAAATTGTAACCCCTTTAAAACGAAGTACATTAACCGCTTGTTGCATTAAATGTACGCAACCAATAGCATGATGAAACCTGGTATGATGTGCTCCTGGATATACCAAATAAGACATCCCCATTTGTGTGATTCTACGTAAGCGTTGAAAATATTTATGTTGTATTAAATCGAAGATGAGCGAATTTGGAATAGTAATAAATCCGTAAATTGGGTCGTTTAATATTTTAAGTTTGTTCAATCTGTAATTTTTTACATTTAATATATACAAATATAGGGATATGAGCCCATAAAGGGTATTTGAAATAAAAACGTTTTTTTAAACAAAAAAAGGGAATTATTTCTAGTTATTTTAATAAGACAATAAATATAATACTATGATAAAAATACTTTGGGTTGATGATGAAATTGATCTGTTAAAACCACACATTTTATTTCTTGAAAAGAAGAACTATCATGTTACAACATGTAATAGCGGTACTGAAGCCATTGATATTTTGGATGACGAGAATTTTGATATTGTATTTTTAGATGAGAATATGCCTGGTCTTACAGGTCTTGAAACTTTACATGAAATAAAGGAGAAGAAAGATAACCTTCCTGTAGTCATGATAACCAAAAGTGAAGAAGAATATATTATGGAAGAAGCTATTGGAAATAAAATAGCTGATTATTTAATAAAGCCCGTAAATCCAAATCAAATTCTATTAAGTTTAAAAAAGAACTTAGATCATTCTAGACTGGTGTCAGAGAAAACGACCTCAAACTACCAGCAAGAGTTTAGAAAAATAGCTATGGATTTATCTATGGTAAATAGTTATGAGGAATGGGTGAGCTTATACCAAAAGCTTATTTATTGGGAAATTCAGTTAGAAGATATTGAAGATATAGGTATGTTCGAAATTTTAGAATCTCAAAAAAACGAAGCAAATATTCAATTTGGGAAGTTTATTGAAAAAAATTATGCGGATTGGTTTAAACCTAATACTGATGCACCAGTAATGTCTCACACCTTATTCAAAGAAAAGATCGCTCCAGAAATAAGCAAAGAACAGCCGACGCTATTAGTTGTAATTGATAATTTACGTTATGATCAATGGAAAGTTTTTGAACCAATTATTAGTAATTATTATAAAAAAGATAAAGAGGAAGCCTTTTTTAGCATATTACCAACGGCTACCCAATATGCTAGAAATGCCATTTTTTCTGGATTAATGCCAAGTGATATGGAAAAATTATTTCCGCAGTATTGGAAAAATGATACTGATGAAGGAGGGAAAAATATGCATGAAGCTGATTTCTTAGAGGCTCAAATGAAGCGTTTAGGCCTAACAAATTTAAAATATGAATATCACAAAATCACAAATCTTAAAAATGGAAAAAAATTAGCCAATAACTTCAAATCACTAAAAGACAATGATTTGACAGTTGTGGTTTATAATTTTGTTGATATGCTTTCGCATTCTAAAACCGAAATGGATGTCGTTAAAGAATTAGCATCAAACGATAAAGCATATAGGTCTTTAACACTGAGTTGGTTTAAAAACTCTCCGCTTTTAGATATGATTCAACAAGCACAACAATTAGGTTTTAAATTAATTCTAACTACAGATCATGGTACTATAAATGTAAACAACCCTTCTAAGGTTATTGGAGATCGAGATACCAGTTTAAATCTGCGTTATAAAACAGGAAGAAGCTTAACTTATGACAGCAAAGATGTACTCGAAGCCAAGGATCCAAAGGAGCTGCACCTACCTTCTATTAATATGAGCAGTTCTTATATTTTTGCAAAAAGTGATTTGTTTTTTGCTTACCCAAACAATTATAATCATTATGTTAGCTACTACAGAAATACCTATCAACATGGAGGTGTGTCTTTAGAAGAAATGGTTATTCCATTTGCTATTTTTAATCCCAAATAGCTCCACAAAAAGCAAATATCATCGATGAAATACGTTTTTACTTTGGTTTTTTCAATTATTATAACTAATATTGCTCATAAATTTTATTAAAATTGGAAATTTGCTATGGTATAAATGAGGTTGAGCAAGTCGCTAAACAGCTTATAGAGCAGCTAAAACAAAAACCTTGTTGTTCTATGGTGGTATGGGCGTTGGGAAAACAACACTTATAAAAACCATAGTTAGAATTTTAGGCAGTGATGATGACGTGAGCAGCCCAACGTTTTCAATTATTAATGAATATAAATTAAAAGATGAAAAAATTTATCATTTTGATTTATATAGAATTAATAATTTAGAAGACGCTTACAATTTTGGAATTGAAGATTATTTAGATTCTGAGTATTGGAAATTAATTGAATGGCCCGAAAAAATTGACTCGATTTTATATGATGATTTTGATCGTATTGAAATAAAATTAGATACTGTAAACAATCGTATTTTAAGTTTAAATAAAATAGAAACAACACAATAACATACTAGCTTATGACGCATAAATAACATATTCTCCAGTAAATTTTGAGGTTTTACGGGAAACCCACATCGTGAATTTTAAAAATCATTGTTTTTAACATAATTTTAACATTTAGCGATTTACTTCAAGATAGTCTTTATTTACATTTGGGTATTAATTAATTAAATCCCTTTAAAATGAAAACAAAAAAGTACTTAGTTGCAATTGCAATTTTCGGAGGTATGATGTTTATGGCGCAAGCTGCTAACACTTACAATGTTGATGTACAAGACACAGCAAAAATTGAAAAGAAAAAAAGAGCAATCATCGCCTAAAGAAACAAAAGTAACTAGGGAGTTGATATTAGGTAGTGTAATCGCTACACTTATATCATTAACACCCTATTTATTTTCTTTATATGAAAGTGTTCCAGAACAACGCGTTTGGAGCACTTTTTTATTTACTTATGACAGTAGTGTTTGGGAAGATGCTAATTTTGCCATGTGGGTTTTCACTGGTAAATTTATTCCTTTATTTTTATTACTTATATGGTTTTTTACGTGCAGGCATTGGTGGTATCATTCGCTTTTAGTACCAATGGCTATGTACTTATTTCACATATTTCAAGTATTCAATGCTGAAAGTCAATATTTGGATGAATTTCAATTAATTTATATGATTCCTGTAATGGCTATTGTGATACCATCAATTTACCTAATTAGAGCTCGAATATTTAATAAAATTAATGATGCAACTAAATCTTTAGAAGAATTAGAAGAAGAGTTCAAAATATCACCTAAAAACTTTTGGGGCAAAGTAAAAGGCTATTTTTAGTTATTAGCTCCTAACCTATCTCTTTCCATTAAATCGATAATGTTTTTGTTGTTTTTTAATCTAAAATTCCCGAATTTATAATTAAATCCAAAGACTAACATTCTATTTTCAGATTGAAATCTTGAGAAAATGTCTTGATTTAGATACTTGGTGGTCGTATTAAAATTTTGTGTATTGAATATATCCAACATTCCTATATTAAAAGAAGCCCTATTATTCCAAAACATTTTTCTTAAATTAATATCTAAACTTGATATAAAACTAGTGTCAGTTGGACCATCGTTTATTGGAGACTTGTAATTAAAAGTTAAATCTGCTACTAAGCTTTTGTCTTTTAATAAAGTGAAATAGTTTATGATGTCAGAATAAAAAGTCCATTTATCTCCGGTAAACGCCACAGTACCGCCTTCAATTGGAATGAAATTAGTTTTATAATAATACATTGATGATAAAACATATAAATTCCAAAAATCATTCAGGGATACATAAGTTGTAAAATCTAAACCATAAGAAATTGATTCATCAGTATTTGTGAATTGATATACTAATTTATTGTTGCTATTATCTTGATAAAAATATTGCAAAGTGGGGTCATTTTCGTGCCTGTAATATAATTCAAAAGTATAATCTTGGTTAAAAGTATACCCGAAAATAAATTGATCATCAATTTGAGGCTGTAAATTCGGGTCTCCTGTTATAAAAGTATTATCATTTAAAAAATATTTGAACGGATTCAATTGACTATATCTTGGGCGATAAATACGTTTGTTATAATTAAGATAGATTTCATTATTATTATTTATTCTATGTAATAAATAGAAAGAAGGAAAAAACTTCACATAATTATTATTATTAATTTGATTCACTGACAATGAATTTCCTTTAACATCCGTATACTCCAATCGAAGCCCTGTTTTTAAATTCCACTTTTTCCAATCTTTTGAGTAACTAGCGTATACTGCATAATTAGTTTCATCATACAAAAAAGTATCTGAATTCTGAAGATCCTGTTCCCTAATATCGTTTTCAAAAGTATACTGAGTTAAAATACTCTTAGAGTTTATATTTGATATTTTTCCTCCAGCTTCGAATTGCCCTGAGTCGTTTATTGGCAACTCATAGTCTAATTGCCCTGTATACAGTTTTATTTTTTGACTTGAAAATGTTTGAAACTTATTNGTTCTTATGAGTGACTCATCTGGAAACAGATAATCCGTATCCACATTCTGGAAGCTAGAAAAATCATAATTAGTATGATGCGCACTTATTAAAAGTTTTTCACCTTCTTTTTTAAATTTGTGTATATAATCTAATGTAAAAGCAAGATTAAGCGTTTCATCAACTTTTCGGTTATCTGTAATAAATGTTGAGTCTAAAACTTTATTGCTACCAAAAACATCTGTTACAGAATTTCCATTGGTTTTAGAGTTTACCCGGGGAGATATGAGCATATTTGTTGAAAACCCTAAACTATTATTTTTATCTAACTCATAATCAATATTCGCATTTATATTTTGATTTGCTGTTTCTCTAGTTCTTCTAAAATCAGTTTCCCAACTGGAGGTTACTTGTTCATTGTCAATAAAATTAACAAACTCATCATTATTCCGAAAGTCCTTTCTTGGACTTATACTATAATTCAAATATGTATTGAGTTTTTTAGCTTTAAAAAAATGGCTCGTACCAAAAGCATATTTTGGGAATTGACTTCCTTGCTTATACGTACCAAAAATACTACCGTTATACCCAGCAATAATATTTTTACTAGTTATAATGTTTAAAACCGAACCGCCTTCTGCTTCATATTTAGCCGGAGGATTCGTAATTACTTCAATAGACTTAATATTACTTGCCGAAGTACCTTCCAGAAGTTGTTGTATCTCATTGGAAGATAAATGCACCCGTCTATCATTAATATAAATGGTTGGCATAGATTGCTTCACTGTAATTTTCTCATTATTTACCAAAACACCAGGCGTATGTTTTAAAACATCTAACACATTATTATTTGAAAGTGTTGAGTTTTCAACATTAAAAACTAATCTGTCAACCATTCTTTTTACAGTTGGTCTTTTGGCTACAATGGTTACGCCGTCAAGTTCTTGCAAACTTTCTTTGAGAATAATGATTCCTAAATCAATATTTTCATTTAGTGTTATTGCTTTTGAATAGTCTTCAAATCCTAAAAAACTTAATGTAATTGTGTAATCGCCTTTGTTAATATTTTCAATTTTGAAAGCACCAAAATCATCAGTGATTGTCCCTTTTATGATTTCTAAATTTGCTTTACTAACTAGCACAACACTGGCGTATGCAATAGATTTAGTGTTTGAATCATTTACAGTGCCACTAATACTAAATTCTTGCGAAAAACAAAACGAGGTATATAAAAAAATAACACAGGATAACAATTTTCTAAGCATACGCTAAATTACTGAAACAAAGTTATAATAATAAATTTTCGCCTTTAAAAAGGAAGTAATGTGGTTATTTTTTCTCACAAAAGTGATGGTTGCACAGCAATTATATGTTTAGAATGTGAAAACAATTATTTTTTCATATTATTTTCTAATTAAAAAAATTTATTTGTAATTTGAGATTTAATAATTTTATCTAATCCATGTCGAACCAACCACTTTCGCCTTTTACTAAACAGCAGCTTTTACCACAAGAAGAAACGCTTGAAATTTATAAGAAAAAAGGAGAGTTATTCATAGGTATTCCAAAAGAAACTGCGTTTCAAGAAAAGCGTATTTGCTTAACGCCAGATGCTGTTTATGCTTTGGTAAATAATGGTCATCGGGTTTTAATAGAATCTGGTGCTGGGAATGGCGCAAATTTTAGCGATAAAGATTATAGTGAATCTGGAGCTGAAATTACAAAAGATACGGCCAAAGTATTTTCGTGCCCAATGATTTTAAAAGTGGAACCCCCTACTCTAGATCAAATAAAGCTTTTGAACCCACAAACTATTTTAATTTCTGCGTTACAGCTTAAAACTCAAACTAAGAAATATTTTGAAGCTTTAGCATCAAAAAGAATCACGGCACTAGCCTTTGAGTTTATTCGAGATACAGATGGTAGTTACCCTGCAGTAAGATCGCTAAGTGAAATTGCTGGTACGGCATCTGTATTAATCGCTTCAGAATTACTTTCTGATTCAAAAAGTGGTAATGGTTTAATGTTTGGTAATATAAGTGGTGTACCTCCAATAGAGGTTGTTATTTTAGGCGCAGGCACCGTTGGTGAATTTGCAGCTAGAAGTGCTTTAGGTCTAGGTGCTGGGGTTAAGGTATTTGATAATTCAATAACAAAATTAAGACGCATTCAATCTCAATTAGGTCGCCCGCTTTTCACATCAACCATTCAACCTAAAAATTTACTGAAAGCATTAAAACGCTGCGATGTTGTTATTGGAGCCGTAAGAGGTACAAACAGAGCTCCAATTGTAGTTTCTGAAGGCTTGGTGCAGTCTATGAAAAAAGGCGCTATTATTATTGATGTTAGTATCGATATGGGTGGATGCTTTGAAACTAGTGAAGTTACATCGCACAAACATCCAACATATGTAAAGCATAATGTAGTGCATTATTGTGTTCCTAATATTCCTGCTAGATACCCAAGGACAGCAACAGTTTCAATTAGTAATATTTTCACGCCTTATTTGCTAAAAATTGCAGAAGACGGTGGAATAGAAAATTCTTTAAGATTTGACAAGGGTTTAAAAAATGGATTGTACTTTTACCACGGTATTTTAACAAGTAAACCTGTTGGTGAATGGTTCGATTTAAAATACAACGATGTGAATTTGCTAATATTTTAATTGGCTTTTCATTAAACCCAAAACCCTAAACACTTTAAATGACACTTATTCAACGCATTGGTTATTATCTTGGTGGTTTTTCCATAGGATTAGTCATTCTTGCTTTCTTCTTAAGTGGCAAAAAAACATCTTGTAGTTATGGTCCGGATTCTCGAGTTTTAAAAAATATTAACTCAAAACAACTCATTTATAGCCNAGATATTTCTACCTTTTTAGANAANAAAACTATTGATTCTGCNGGTATAGACTATATTCTAAAAAAAGGGGATATTAATTTTTCTAATAGTCAACCAAGGCAAGAACCCTGCAGTGTTTATGCTGTAGAGGGTATTCACAATAATAANGAGGTTATTTTAACTGTTGAAAATTGTGATAGTATAGCAACTATTTTAAACCTTAAAATTTACAATTAAAAATGTTAAAACGACTCTTTGATGTTGTTTTCTCGGTAATTGGAATAATGCTACTCTTTCCAATCTTACTATTAATTTCTATTCTAATAAAATTAGACTCAAAAGGACCAATACTCTTTATTCAAGGTCGGGTTGGAAAAAACAATAAAGACTTTAATATATTTAAATTTAGAACCATGAGCGTGCAGTCCAATAAAAAAGGATTATTAACTCTTGGGAATAATGATTCAAGGATAACCAAAATTGGTTATGTCTTAAGGCGTTATAACATAGATGAATTTCCGCAACTTATTAATATCCTTAAAGGGGATATGAGTTTCGTTGGACCCAGACCAGAACTGCGTTATTATGTCAATTTTTATAATGATGATGATATGAAAATATTTGATGGGCGACCAGGTATTACAGGTTTGGCCTCTTTAAAATATAGAAACGAAGTTGAACTTTTAAAAACAGCCAAAGATCCTGAAGCTTTTTATATCAAAACGATTATTCCAGATAAGTTGAAATATAATAAAGCGTATATCAGTAAGAGAAATTTCTTTTTTGATCTGAAACTTATCGGACTTACTATTGTTAAAGTGATTACCAAATAGAAATACACTAAAATCTATTTTACGCCATTATATCTTATTGTTAAAGACTTTATTTTCTGCGTTTTTTCTCTTTTTTAATTAACGCTAATTCTCTTCCTGTTTGTCCAGCTACCGATGTATTTTCTTCCGCGCGTCTAATCAAATAAGGCATAACATCCTTTACGGGTCCAAAGGGCACGTACTTTGCAACATTATAACCTTTATTAGCCAGATTAAAACTAATATGATCACTCATACCATATAGTTGACCAAACCAAATACGCGGGTCATTGTTGAGTAATTTTTTTTCATTCATTAAATTCATTAAAAGATAAGAACTATCTTCATTGTGGGTCCCAGCAAACAAGGACATACAATCTAAATGGTCCATCATATAATGCACTCCATTATTAAAATTCTGGTCTGTTTCAAATTTAGTGTCACATATAGGTGATTTATAACCTTTTTCTTCAGCTCTTTCATTTTCCTTTTCCAAATAAGCCCCTCGTACCAATTTAAAACCTAGAAAATAATTTCCTCTTTTAGCTTTTTTATGTTCCTGTTCTAAGAATGCCAGCCTATCATGTCTATACATTTGTAATGTATTGTAAACTATGGGTTTTTCTGTATTATAAATAATCATTAAATTGGTAATAAGGACATCACAAGCATCTTGCATCCAACTTTCTTCTGCATCAATTAAAACAGCCACATCATGAGCCTTAGCTTTTTTACAAACAGCATCATAGCGTTCTAAAACTCTAGACCACTCTGCTTCCTCCTTTTTGCTTAAAGCATCTCCACTACTTATTTTTTCATATAAATAATAACGTCCAAAACCACTTGGCTTAAATACGGCGATTGGTATGGCATCAATTTCGTTTGCAAAATCAATTATTTTCAAAATTTTATCCCTGGCAGCATCAAACTCGTTTTCGCTTTCTTTACCTTCAACAGAATAATCTAAAACAGAACTCACCCCTTTTTGATACATGTTATCTATTACAGATAAACAATCTTCTTCATTCACACCACCACAAAAATGATCAAAAACCGTTGAACGAATTAAGCCTTCAATTGGTAAATGCGCTTTAATAGCAAAATTAGTAGCAGCAGTCCCAATACGAACTAAGGGTTCTATAGAAATCATTTTAAATAAGAAATATGCACGCTCTAATTCAGAGTCTGTCTTTAATGAAAAAGCAATTTCGGTATCGTTAAAAATTAAATCTGTGTTCATGTTATAAAATTTACATAAAGATAATTATAGCTAAGTTATAATTTTATATAAAAACTTCTTAATTTCACAGCCTTAAAAAAACAATAATTCTTCTATGGATTCTATTACATCTAACACTAGTATAATTCATTTTAATAATACGTGCTTTAACGCTTTAAATCAACACATTAAAGCGCATAATTTTTCTAAAATTTTTATTTTAGTTGATGAAAACACACATTTACATTGTCTCCCTAAACTTTTAGAACATTTAGAAACAGATAAGACGATAGAAATTATTGAAATAGAATCTGGTGAAATAAACAAAACCATCGATACGTGTGTTGGAGTTTGGAATACACTTTCTGACTTGGATGCCGACAAAAAAAGTGTAATGATTAATATTGGTGGTGGTGTCATAACAGACTTAGGAGGTTTTGCAGCTTGCACTTTTAAGCGTGGTATGGCCTATATAAATATTCCCACGACCTTACTATCTATGGTTGATGCTTCTGTTGGTGGGAAAACGGGGGTTGATTTAGGACATTTAAAAAACCAAATAGGTGTTATTAATAATCCTGATTTGGTGCTAATTGATACTAATTTTTTAGAAACGCTACCTAAAAATCAAATGCGCTCTGGCTTAGCAGAGATGCTCAAGCATGGTTTAATTACAGGAGAAGGCTATTGGAATAAATTTCAAGATCTATCCAAACTTTCACTTGACGATTTAGACGATTTAATATATGAATCAGTTATTATAAAAAGAAATGTTGTTGAAGAAGATCCCTTGGAACATGGGTTGCGAAAAACTTTAAATTTTGGACATACCTTAGGTCATGCTATAGAGTCCTATTTTTTAAGTAATCCAAATAAAACGGCATTACTACATGGTGAAGCTATTATTATAGGGATGATTTTAGCCACTTATATTTCAACAGAATTAGTTGGATTCCCAAAAGAATCAACGGATAGTATAAAAAAACTATTTCTAAGTTATTATGATAAAGCAATCATTGAAGAAGGTGATTTCCCAGCTATTATTGAGTTACTAAAATACGATAAAAAGAACAATCATGGTAATATCAATTTTGTGCTCTTGGAAGCTATTGGTGCATGCAAGATGGATTGTTTAGTTGACAACAAAATAATCATCAAAGCTTTTGAATTTTATAACAAATAAAAACGGATGCTTATAAAACGTGTTCAAAAAAAAAGCATCTTTTTAAAGATGCTTTTTTCTATTTAAAATTATTTTGTGTTAAGATGTTCTAAATCTGCTAAAGAACCCTTTCTTATCTGGAGTACCATAGTAACCGTATTTCGCACCATAACCAAAATTAGACTGCTTTACATCATTAACAACAAGCATCATGTTATTCAGTTTTTTCGCTATATTCAATTCTTGAGCAAAGTTTAATATTCTCTTTTCAGTGTGGCCTGCTCTTGTTAAATAAATGGTATGTCCCGCAAACTCACTAATCAATAAGGTATCTGTAACCAACATGGATGGTGCTGTATCAACAATCACAAAATCATAGTCTTCTGAAACCGTATCAAATAAATCTTTTAATCGATCACTCATCAACAATTCGGCAGGATTAGGTGGTACTTTCCCAGAAAGTAAAATATCNATAGCAATATCGTTTATTTTATAATCATTAATGGTTCCTGAAACACTAACAGATTTGTCAGACAAATAGTCCGTTAATCCCATTACATTAATATTCTTATCTTTTTTATTCTTTTTAATAGCTGAGTAAATTTGAGGATTTCGAATATCTGCACCAATTAATAAGACTTTTTTACCTGTATTAGCTATTGTAAGCGCCATATTTAAGCTAAAAAAGGATTTACCTTCTCCGTTTATTGTAGAGGTAACGCACACCACATTATTATATTTTTCAA
>JGI20152J14361_10000568_pt1 | contig 26314 bp, 32 predicted proteins | sample COG_02_FD_14361 | JGI IMG/M metagenome (IMG submission 14361)
GCAGAAATGAGACCACCTGCTCCAGAAGTCACAATACCGAGAGGGAAAGTTCCAAAAGTAACGGTTCCATTAGTAACTTCAAAATTACCGTTGTTAACGGTCAAATTATCATTAATGCTAACGTTGCCTGCAGTAACAGTCAATCCTCCTGCAGTAACCATTAAACCAGCAGCGTCAATAGTGAGGCCGTTAGTAATGCTGGCAGCACCCGTAATAGTAGTTGTAGCGGTGCTACCATTGATTTGAACGACAGCGGTGCTTCCAGCGTTCCCATCAATTTGATAGTAATCGGTGGTCTGCGAAATCTTTGCCATGTCATTTAATGATTCATTCGACTATATATATTTATGGTTAATCTTGCACTTCAGTGGTTCGAAGGTGTCCAATCCAATCAATATTAGTTCCGGCTTGACCTGTGACATTGATAACTAAATTGTTACCTGCTGCTGTGGCATCTACATCCCAGACTCCTAAAGAATCATCGTGAACAACAAACTTAAAGACTGCACCCAAGATAGAAGCAGAGCCGGCTTGCCTCTGAGCCACACCTTGTAATTTAATAGTTAGTGTATTACCAGAAGCATCTTGTTTACCAACAAATAGACCGTCAAAAAACCAATTGGTATTGGTGGTTAGCGTTAACGCCCCTCCGCCGGGACTGAGAGTCATAGCCTCTTTTATTCCCGTGGTAGTAAAAGCGGTGAGCACATAAGAACCATGGCGAGAATAAGAATTGACTGCCGAAGCATTTTGGTAAACAGCACCTCCCTCGGGAACAACTTGAAGATCTCCTCCTGCATCAGCGTAAATATCTACATATCCCGTAGCATCATAAGCCAAGCGAAGTTGAGTAGTAACGGCTTCAACATGAAGTTTTCTCGCCGGGGTGGAGTTACCAATACCTACTTGAAGGTTAGTAATATCGTAAATAAAATCGGAAGAGCCTCCAAAAGCACCACTGTTGTTAAATTGCACAGATTCATTGGGTGCGGCAGGAGTTCCAGAACCTGCACTACCGTTAGTGATAGAAGTAAGGTTAAAAGAAATATTGTCAACATCAATAGTATTGGGAGTAGTATTAGTTTTGAGTTCTATACCAACTTCATCGCCTGCCGTGAGGTTAAACAATTTAGTAATTGAAAAGGAACCTGAGGAGCCAGTGGATTGAAAAGAACGATCTACTTCCGTATCAGTATCAACTGTGCCGTTAACTGAGACGGCAGCCGTAACAGTTCGGTTAGCCTCTTGGGACGCAACTGAAAACGAGGCTACTAATTGATAAGTCCCATCTTCATCCGGTGATATTACGTCAGGGTCGCTACCGGTTCCAGCCGTAAAAGTCATGTTGGAAATTTGGCCTACATTACCGGTGTTGAATCCCGTATAACTGGTAGACAAACTGATTGATGTGCCACCGCTATCTACAACTTCACCATAGGCTACGCCGGGAACTGTTCCTCCACCCGTAACAATAGAGACGACTCCTCCACCCTCATCGGTTAAAGTGCCGTTAGAAACTTTAATGGTATTAACTGGCGAAACGCTGGGGATACCATCTTGTTCTTCAACAGTAAGGGAACTACCACCACCACCTCCTCCACTGGTAGGCGTCACGAACGTTTTGCCCGAGAACTTAATCTTACGATTAGCGACAGCCATAACAATACTGTGTGTGGCTTGATATTTATAGGTTCCCTAACATCAGGATTGCACCTTGGCACGGCTGACATCTTCATAGCCATCCTTGACTTCAGTCCATCCTGAGAAACAAGCATCAAAAGCACCAGTAGTGATAGCCGCACCAGTGCGGTTGATAACACGGAACACAATTTGCTTTTCTACAATAACTGGAACATCGAACACCCACATATCTCTCTTAGGAGAAGGTGGTGCCCATTGGAAATCATTCCATTCAATAAATAGTTGCCCATCAACCCAAAGTTCGTAATACATACCTGAGGTAGTGGTAGAATCCACTGGTTCGGTGTGTCCAAAAGAGCCTACAACATAAAGGTCACCATTGGAACCAACTTGCAAAGTTCCTGAAACACTGGAAGAGGAAGATCCACTCCCAACTGGGAAACGGTTTTCTGAGGCTTCACGAACTCCAGCAAAATTTGCAGTAATGGGTGGGATAGTCGGTGCACGACCCGTAGTATAGTCCTCACGAGCGACTACTTCGTCCAAAACACCATCTGAATTAGAGTCACGCCATGTGTTGTCACCCAGAACATCAGCCACGTTAATAACCACAGCATCAACAAATGCATTGTTATCAAAAGAATTAGCCGTAACTAAGTTACCTGCAGCATCATAGGTATCCAAAGCAGTCAAATCGACTTTTTGGCGTTGGATTAGGTTAGCCGAGTTGCCCTTAGATACAGTATGCCAAGGATAGTTGCTGTAATCAAGGGGAACACCAGAGAGTCCTGCCTGTGGGGTTGAACGGACTGGGCGTCGAAAGGTAGCGGGGTCTACTCCCGGCCTCACCACCTGCGTTGCCTTGGTTTGGTTAGGTTGATTATAGGTAGAAATAGGCGGTGGTTGTGAACGAACCGCAGCACCTTTTTGAGAGTAACCTGTTTGCAAAGCCTTCTTTCGATAGGGTCGCTTCAGATCACGGATACGTTCTCCGTCAGTCATGTATATCAATCCTCCTTTCTACTATTTATAGTTACTCACCGACTGCGAATGCGTTCTCCACGCTTCTTGTGGTAGGCTTCTTCTCGTTTTTTATCCATTTCTCGCCACTCTCTCATAAGTTCCAAATACTTTTCGTAAGTGTCCCAGTCCAAACCTTCCGATTCTAAAATTCGTTGCTTATACCAATCGACAGTATCGGGAAGAACAGGAATGCCTAACTGCACTAACTTTTGACAGATTAGGGCTTCTGCGTCTTCAAAAATCCAATAGGACAGAAAAACTTCTGCGAATTTCCAAAAGGTTCCAAACTCGGCAGGGTCTTCAGGAGGGGTGGGAGCAGTATCAAGGTATTCTAAATACTGATTAAGGGCGTGAATGTCATTCATAACGGTGTATTGAACATCCCAAGATTGTCCGGGGAGCACATAAACGTTAGGTCTTAACTCATATTGTGGAATTTTAAAACCTACGTTTCGAGGAAACGGTGCAGCATCACCAGAAATACCAAAAGATGGTCGGCTGGTAGGATCCTCATAATACTGAGTATCGTTGATAGTGAGGTTAACAAAGCCATTAGGTTTAACACCCTCAATAAAATCAATGGTTGCAGCACAAGAACCAGTGGGAGTTATCGTTATTATGTTGGAACCAAAAAGGTAAGCGATAGAGGAAGTTTGTTGATACTTAACTACTATTTGTGGTAATGGTTGTGTGCTACCATAGAGAGTAAAGTCGACCGTGCAAGAAAACACACGAAAATTACCCGAAATAGTGTCGCTAACACTAACAGAACTTTGAAACTGATTATAAAAATCTTCCAAAATAGTTTTTAGTTGGGCAGAATTAGAAAAAACACCATTGTAGGGTCCCGAAGTTCCCGACTGTGCGGAAGGATTTGAAAGGTCTTTTGTTCGAGCAAGATCAACACGACCTGATTCAATGTATTGTAATTCAGTAATTTGACCCAAACCGGGAATTACAGGAATTTTAAGTTCAAAAGTGTATCGATAGGTTCGACAAGCATTAACTCTTTTAGGCAGAGGCAAGACACCGGGGGTGCTACCAAAACTATTGATAACAATAAATTGGTTAGCGGGAACTAAAGGTAGGAAAGCAATTTGTTTGTCACTCCAATTATCTCGGGGTTGGGCAGATGTAGAAATGGGTTCACGGTTAATCTTACCTGCAGAACCATAGGGTCCTGTAAAAATAGAAAAGGGAATCCCTGCCTGAGGCCAGTCCTCAGCATTAAAACCATAAGTTGTGGGTTTCAGAACCCAATTGTAAACCAAATTTCTCACGGTAGTTGCCTCCGTCGGGTAGTAACTCCTGTTTTTTGAATAAGATCTCTGTCAAAGGCTTCGTCACCGATATCTGCCATTAAACCATGACGGATTAAATCCTGTCTAAAGCGTTGAATTTCAGTCCAAGTGATAGGAATCCCAAGGTCTTTCATTTGGTTAGCCAAAAGCAAGTCAGCACCATCAATAAGTAGATATTTAATAAACACTCTTCCGATTTGTCCGTCACGAGTAGGACTACCATCAAAAGTGGATTGCTCAACGGTATAATAAACACCCCATGTTGATTCTGGTTCAATAACAATCGGTGGTTCAATACCTTCTAAAAACGACTCAAAGGTAAAAATATTCTGTTCGTTGGGTTCGGGAAAGGGAACCGTATATCCTGAAAGTCCACTTACTGAAGAATAATCGGGAGCCTCAAAATAGTAATCAGAGTTAACGAAAATGTTAACGGAAGCATCGGGAGGCCAACAAGCCAAGGAATCGATAATGATCATTTCGGTAGCCTTAAGGTGAGCCGAGGTCATCAAGTTATTTCCAATGCCTCCAGTAAAAACACCGACAACATCGCCGGGGTTAATTCCCACAGTTTCAATGGTTTCATTATAGGTGCGTCCGGCAGTTTCGTCGTCAAGAGTCCAACGACCTAAAACAGGATGTGTGGGTTTAACTTTACGGTCACCTTGGGGAACTACATTCCTCCACTCAGCAGCCTGACGGCGGATAGCCATAGCAACTATGGGTCGACTTTGCTACTTATAGGTTCTTACTGAGGAGAACCGTTGGAGTATCGCTCATCGTAATACTCTTTCTGAATTGCCAGTTCACCGATAAGATCGACAACGACAGTTCGGGTTTCAGTAGTGGTAGTCTTAACTTCAACCTTGATAGCCAGAGGTTGTTGGAAAAGCACGAGAATTGGGGTGCTGAAAGCGAGCACTTGTCCACCATTACGGATGTTGTCATGCAACCAACCGATGTCAAATTGATTGGAAGGAACGTTGTTAGGTCCTACTTGCACAGAAACAGCAAAGTCGGTTTCGGTGGTAGCGACATCACCTGATGCATCTTGGATACGAACTGCAAGAGCATAAATACGGACTTCTTCATTGTTGGCTTGATTCGTAAACACGGAAACGGTGTTGGTGTTACCAGCAGTGGTAGCACCCGTAAAAGTGTGACGAGTAGTATAAATCTCAGGTTGTGGATCTTGATTTGCCATGGTTAATCACCTTGTAGTGTTATTTGAGCGTCTTAACTATTTATACCTTACGCTTCATCGACGTGCTCTTCGCTGGCTATAAAACTGCTTCTGAATGGCTAATTCGCCAACAAGTGTGCAAACCACCGTCCGGTTAGCAGCCAGCGTGGCTCCAGTAGTAGATTTAAGTTCAACAGCCAAAGCCAGAGGTTGCTGGAAGAGAGCCAAAATAGGCGAGGAGAATGACAACATTTTATCATTACGGAAACAAATAGTTGTTAAATCGAATTGATTGGAGGGGATGTTGTTGGGACCAACTTGGATAGTAACTGCAAAGTCGACATCAGTAGTAGAAGTGGAGACAGGGGTGCCATTTTCATCTAAGATATCAACCATGATGGCGTAAATACGAACTTCTTCGTTGTTAGCCTGATTGGTGTAGATAGAAACGGTAGCGATATCTCCAGTAGTATTCGCCGTAGTAAACTCATGACGAGTAGTATACAATTCTGGTTGTGGATCCTGATTTGCCATATAAGATAATAGACGGTTCCGCTATTTATAACTTCACCTTTGGCTCATTTCTTCCCAGATACTGTAATCAAGAGCAGGGTCATAAGGTGGTGGAACAAAGACAGGAGGTGGTATGGGAACAATGGGTTTGTCATCAACAATAATTCCGGGGATTATTTTGAGGTCGGGTTTGAAAAAGGTTTTTCGGGCTAACCACCACATTAACGGAGTAAAAACAAAGATATCAATCGCCACAGCCCAAGGTCCCAAAGATTTTAGGAGTTCATTGACGGCTTCTTGTGATTCAGATTGACCCATGAGTCCATCCCGCCAAATGTATCCTAAGATAAAACCACAAGTAGCCATAATCAAAAACAGGCTAAAAATACAAGCCTGAACAAAAGGCCAAAAACGTAACATACTGATACTCCAAATTATCAAAACTGCTATAAGTAGTTATGGGTTTCCTGCATCATTGAAAAAGTTCAGACTCATCATGCCATTCAGGGGCGTCATCAATAGTCAATTCTGGTGGGGCTGCCAAGGGGTCATTAGATAACAAAAAATCATGAACTCGGGGGACTAAATCGTCCATGCGTTCTTCAATATCGGTGCCACGAGAAAGAGATTCTTTTTCTAATCGAGAAAAGAAGGAAGAAAACAATTCAATGCCTCGATAAAAATCAGGAGTGAAGGCTTGACGATATCGCTTACTAAGGTTGTCAGCAGAATGCTGAGCCATCATCGCTAAGATAACAGCACCGACGTTAGTAGCCAAAATAAAGGCCAAAATTTGATAGTTCAACCAAAAACTGGGAGACATTAGTTGAGCCACGCTTTGCACGACGATAGAAATAATTACCACCACTAACAACATTAATTTAACCGAAATAAACTCGGTTTCTTCCATAATATTCCATTCATTTTTTGATGACATGAAGATACTCCTCTCCTAACATTCTGATGGTATCAATAATCTGATACTGATAGGCTGATAAATCCTCAGCCACATTTTTTCGCCAACGACGACCTTTGTCTAAAGCAAACTCCTCTAAACGAAAGATACCTTGGTTGGAAAGCATAATAAAATCCTCAAAATACACAAATGGAAGCAACTTATCATTCCATTGGATTTCGTGGAAATCNGAAGCAACTTGTCGAGAAACTTCTAAGTTAGCCATAAGTTTGCGTTCTAAATAATCGGAACCTAACTGTTGTTTGATAGGNTCATTATCTTCAATCCAGAGGGCTTCTGCCATAAGTAACCATTCCTGTTCAAAAAGAGAATTCCAACGTTGACGATCAGTATCGTATTCTTGTCCTAAGACCAGACGACGGTCAGCAAGATATTTCTCACGCCGAGCAGAAAGATACTCTGCCCAGATGTCATCCTCAGTGTTCACAATAACTACTGGTTAGCGAACCTATTTATAACTACGCCGGGGGCGAACTCCACACTTTCCCCAGTGGCTGCAAGCAAGGTCACAAAGAGGATGTGTTAGTTCCGGGGTCTTCATCCGTAATTTCTAATTCCGGATCTTCTCTTAAACGGTCTAAAACAATTTCAGAAATAACGGTTCCAAAAACCGTGGTTACTAATCCTGATACGATACCTGCAATAAGGCCAATAATCAATCCTTTGCTAACTCCCGAAGACGTATTTTCAGCCCTCATAACTCGGGGTCGTGCCCAATTATTATCAGGATAGCAAGAAGTTCCGGGGCCTTGGAAATTACCTCCGAGGGCACGACAAATTTCTAAACTGGTTTCGGTGCACGAGCCATCTGGAAGTAGGCAAGCCCCATAGTAATTACCATAAGAAGAGGCTTCAAAATCTTCGGCAGAATAGTTTCCCGTCCACCATGTTACTGTGCCGTCAATAAAGGCACCAGAATACCACCCACTACTCATAACAAAATCAAAATCTTGCACTCCTTTTGTGGAACCATCATACCGAATAAGTTCTTCCACATGATCTTGGATTAGGTTATCATCATAATCGTAATCATCGTCCATTATCCGTGTGGAGGAAAAAGAAACGTCGTAACTAATATAGGGTTCCATACTTCCGCTAAAGTTACCGCTATTAGTTCCCATTAGAATCCCTCCCTGCCCAGATAGCAGAAATAAGTCCCCAGCCCAGAGCACCTAAAGTTATCCAACCCAATCGTCCTTCCCACGGGAATTGTCTTTGTCGATACCAATCATAGCGAGTAAACTCTGGCAACACGGTTTGACGAGTGTTGTCATCAGGGAAATACTTGGGGTTTTGGATATCGATGTTAGTATAACCTCGGACATCAGGACGGCGTCCAAAAATGTTCTTCCATTCTTGTTCCATACCTGTGATACAATAATCACAAAGGGTTTCATCTTCCATAACGTAAAGATAGTTCTTGCTATGGCAAGCATCGCAGGATTTGTAGTTTTTTCGGGCTTCTTCAGCCGAAAGCATTTCAAAAATCTCATCGACGGTGCCGGCTAACGAAATGCCCATCCAATCTTTCTTTTCCTCAGATTCAGCATTGTTAACTTCAGTAGAAATTATGTCCCAACCTCCAAATGGTTCTTGGAGAGTATCTATTAATCTGGCTTCAATGGCTTGGTAAAGCAGGTTGTCGTCTTTGAGAATATGATTAGGTATTTCTAAAGTAACGTATTTCCATGGTCGATTATCAGCACGTTCTACAAAAACCTTGACTTTAGTAACGCCTGACATCTAATCACTCCGAATTAAAGATTTTGTCTTCTCGACCTGAAAACTCTTCAAAGAAACCAAGAGAAAGAATCAAAAAAGGCACTCCCATAAGCAAATAGTCTGAAAGATAAAAGGAACCATTGGGCCAGCCATGTTGTTTGTGGGTGCGGATAACTCCCAGCATAGTAGAAGTAAAGAAAGCCGCCGAACCTACGGCAGGAATTAAGAGATTACGCCATGCTTTTCGACGAGCGAGTTCTTGAGCGTCTTTTTGGTCTTGAAGATTTTCAGAAATCTTTGTTTTTTCTGTGTCTACCACCAAATCACCTCAAAAAATAGTAAATAAGTCCAAACGAAGCACCACCGACTAACCATGAGGGAATTTTATGTTGACCCGGAATGTCTTGTTGCAAAGTCTCTGCAGAAAAGAATCGACGATACCAAGGCACAGAAGCGGCTACTTCTTCAGTATTGGTTGGTGCCGTTTGAAGTTTGGTGTTATCCGTAGGCTCGGTTCGACATCCTAAAGTAGGCCAAAGGGGATTACAAACTCGCTGGTTATACATTTTACGAGAATAAGATCCGGGGGCGGATTCAGTAATGTATTTCCAATCTTGTGGGTCGGCACCCGAAGAAGGTGTGATTCCAAAGATTCCTGCGATACCTGACATAGTGAATGGAAGTCCACCAGAGCCATAGGGCTGGTAAGCCTTACCATCTTGATTTAAAACGGTAATAGATGGTTGCCATGCTGTGCCAGCAGCAGTAGTGGCTTGTTTAGAGATAGGATTTCCTGAGGAATCATAACCAATAATTTCTTGCTTGCCTGAAGCGGTGTTAACATAGCATTTGCGATTGTAAAGATCGCCGGGATCGCAAGTAATATTGTAACCAACCATGGTTTAGGTTCTCGCCACGACTATTTATAGTTACTCTTCATTATCGTAATGACGATAAAGAGCAAAGGCAGCCGCTAAACCAATAATTCCAATCCCTAATCCTAACAGACTGGAACGAGTGCTGGGTTGTTCAGTATTGAAGACAGCATCCATAGGCATATCCTGAGTAGCAATAATCATCTCTAAAACATCGTCGGCAAACGGATGGGGAACTTGAATAGCAATACCATCGGAGTTGCGATAAACATGAACCATTTCTGTAATTTCATCGTCCCAGTCAGAATGTTGGTAAACTTTGTTCCAGTGTTCTTCGCTAACTACAAAAGTTTCGTAACCAGTAGGTTCCAAAGGTTCTTCTTTGACAGTTTCGATAACGATGTCTCCAGCGGGGTTAACTTCGGCATCGTGTTCCATATGGATTCCGTCTTCGGTTTCGGAACCAAAGCCCTGCCAGCCCTTAAATCTATTATCAACAATCAATGGGAAACGACCACCTTCTTGGGAATGAACTTGAATGGTATCAATTTCATCAATTTTCATACCTGAGTTTTTCAAGTCCTTCTTATGTAGTAAAACCTTAGAAGGCAAACCTACGTCCAGAACATAACTTAGGGGGTATTTGTTGTCTTCCTCATAGCCTTTAACCTTGAGGTAAGGAGCCGTCTTTTGAACATCTTCTCGCTTATTCTTTTGACGTTCCTTTCGGGCAGCCTTATACTCGGGAGTATCACGACGCTCCATCATTTCTTTCGTGCTTTCGTCGGGTAAGCGATCGGGACTGGTATTAACTTCAGCAGCCATTCGCATAGGTCCAACGTTATCACCATCTTTTTCAGGATCTGGAGATTCTGAACGGAAAGGAGTGGTGTTAGCAGTAACGGTTTCTTCGGTGCCTTCGATAGCAGTCTCAACACCTGCAGTGTTTTGACCTATGACGTGACCTGAGCCTTCAGGCAAAAACTCTTCAGCGGCGGCTGCCATTTGACCCTCGTCAATGTCAATACCAGTGGCTTTAGAAATACGTTCGGCTTCTGCTTTGCCGACAACCTTGTTAAGATTGTATTCTTTGCCACCTGCTTTGTGAACTCCTTTAACAGAGTAAGATTTTTTCTTGACGATAGCCGTAATTTTTGCTTTAACGTGTTTTCGAAGAGGTAGGCAATAAAAACTATACTTCATTTAATCACCATCCAAAGGTTTGTGATTCGTAAGAAACACGAGGGGCAAACAAACCGTCATTGGCTTCAAAAGAGAAAGGTTCTTGACCGATAGCATCACCATAGACACCAACTGTGCCCAAACCAACATTCTCAGCAGTGGCCACAGGGTCAAAATAGTATTGAGCATCATCTTCCAAATATCCCATTTGATCCGGTTGTTTTTCAGCCGCTTGTTGTTGTTCTTCTGAATTAAGTTCGGATTCATAAGCGTTTTGAGTAGCCTCAAGCAAAGATTCGTAACGCTTAATTTCTTCTTGGGCTTTACGACCCCGAGACAAACGTCCCAGACCAAAAGCCAAAGGAGCAACACCGAAAAGAATCATAGCCACAGGTCGATGCGAACCTAACAAATCAAACTTGGCTTTATCGACAGCAGAAAAGATTAGAGTAGCGGCACCTACAAAAAGAGGAACTCCGGTTACGGGACTCAGAGCCTCAGTTTCAGTAGGCCCGGGCTCTCGTTCAGGAGTTTCAACACCTTCCCCAAAGAGAATCTGATTACGCAAAGTGGCGAAATCTACCATGGTATCACTTTGACCTCACAACTACTTATAGTTAAGCATCACTGAACGCCCATAGCACGACCGAAATAATTCTGTCCGTAAGTAGGGCTGGTGGTCATAAGTGAATAACTGTAAGCGGTCCAAGATTGGTTAACGGCATCGCCAGATTGTTGTCCTACGGGGTAAGTGTAATTGATGTTTTGACCAACGGCTTGTCCACCCATGAGTCCACGTTCCGTGGAAACCAAAGGAATTGATCCCCATTCTCGGGTAATTTGACCTTCACGAAGAGGTTGCACATGGGCTTCCTTTTCTACGGTTTCTTCAGTTTCTGCAGGGGATTCGGAAGGAGTAATACGATCCATAACCAATTTAGTTCCTACGGCAAGAGCCGCTATTAAACCAACTGCGTGTAAAGGTGCCATAATAATCATTACTCCTCTCGACTATTTATACTTACTTGCGGTTTGCCGCTGCCGTAGAGTATCCGATTGCGAATCAGACCCAAGGATACCAAGGCGATAGCACCGGCTACGCCTTTGAGGATAGTGCCGGCTACTCGTCCCCTGTTTTCAGAATCAAATTCAATTTCTTCTCTGACGATAACGGGAACTTGAAGATCGTCTAACTTGTAGGAAAGTTCGGATTGAACTCGCTTGGCTTCCTCATAACGAGGATGCTTTTGAAGTTCTAAATCTTCCATTTGAAGGATATCGTCGGAAAGGGATAGGTAAAGTTCCAAGGCTTCAGAAACATCGGTAATTTCGTCAATATTGATACCTTCCATAATCCAGTAGGTAAGGGCGAAAACTTGGTTTTCGGCAGCCAAAACATCTTCTTCAATGCCGGGGATGTAAGCATAGGGGTTGTATTCATCGGGGTTAGTGTCAGCACCGTAAGTAACACAGGGGTCTTGTCCACAACCGCAATTATTGCCATCGGCACCGAAATGGATATCGTTAGGCGGGGCGGAAGCAGATGAGAATCCAGAACCGTCTTCGAATTGCACGATAGCGTTAGAGTATTCGGCAGTGTAGTTAAAGTAACCCTTGCGTTCTTTGGATTTAAGTTTCTTAGCGGCTGCCTTTTCAGCAGCACCACGGTCACGAGTAGTCAGGATATCTTGTAGACGAGGGGATTGTCCCAAACCACCGTAGGCCCCGAGAGCACGGAAGGCACCGTTGTGGTCGTAAACCCAGACCATGTAAAACTTGTTAGAGTCGCTGGCTTCAAAACGAAGAGCAAAAGGACCCCAGATACACTGATTCCAATTAAATTTAGGATCGATTTGAGAGCGAACTGCATCACGAATGTTGGACTTTTCACGAGACAAAGAAGGGGAAGCATTAGAAGCCGCATTGAATGTTTCTGCACGACTGTGTTTCATGATAGTTTTGCCCTTATGCAACGATGCTGGAATCAAAGGTGCTGTGCTTGTAACACCTTTGGCTGGAGTCCATTTGGTCTTTCCCATGTGAGGGCGGCGTTCAGCAGACATCTTTTTAGAAGCACGGCGGGAGTAATTATCAGCGTCATCATAATCTTCACCCATGTCCAGATATTCGTCAGCGATAACGTCAGCCACGGTGTTATCTTTGACTAAGACCCATTCATCATCGTCCCACATAATTTCAGTGCCTTCGGCTCGCTTACGACCAGCAGCAGCCTTTTTAGCCATACCGGCTTTGCCGTATTTTCGAACACCGATTTTGTAAGCGGTAGACTTACCAATCTTTTCGGCTTCTTCTCTGGAAAAACCTTTGTCGAGATACTGAGCCGTGATCTTGTTTGCCAATTTGTTAAAATTACTTTGTTTTGTCATTCTTATCACTCCTTTCACCAAGCATTGAATTGTTCCGCACTGTGATAGTTGATTTCATCAAAATCTAATTGATACTCAAACTCGCAAGGGTAGAAAACACCGTCGATCTCTACTTCCATTGTATCGTAATGACGATTCAAATCCATGTTACTGTTACCAGTTACATAGCCAATTTGTTTAACAACTTGGTCTTCAATTTCGGAATAGTCATCGAATCCCTCTGGAAGACCTTGACAGGTCCATTCGAAGTTAACGGTAGCGTAAGCATTTCGGCTACCAGAATCCATCAGAGTTTCGGCTCGCTTTCGCTTAGATAATCCGGGGGTGCCATCAAGCGGACGCCAGTTAGCCATTTCTCCAAATTCCATGGGGTCTTGAACAGGGGTGTTGCCTTCTTCAGCGTTAGCAAAGACGTTCATGTGTCCCGAAGAGTTAAGGGAAGCCTCATCAAAAGTTCCTGATCCTATGGTAGAGGTTAGTTGGTTAGTGGACAAACCGACGCCGGAAAGAGCACTGCTGCCAGTATAAGGGGAATTAAATGTTTCAGAACCATAAAGATAGAAATCAAGATATTCGATTTCGGAATCAGTCAAAGCCGATGCGTCAACAACATAGCGACCGTGGTCCATAGTCATTTCTTCAGCGTGGTATTGCTGGGGAACGTGAGGTCGAGCCTTAACAGGACACTTAGGTTGTTGAGGATTAACAGAAAGATCAAAGGTGTTGGGAGTATTAGGATCAGGAGTCAAACGACCTCCGATAGCACTGCAACGAACCATTAGGGGTGGATTAAGAATAGATTCTACATATTCCGAAACCAAAAGTTTAAGATCGCCGGGGACGGACTTAGAGGGAACTACTGGAAACTGCACAGCATTGCCGTATTTGTCCTGAGTAACCAAGTGCACTCCGGCTCGGTTGGTNGCATCCCAGTTCATTTCATCAATAGTATAGGTTCCATCATAGTAAATAGAGTAGTCTCCGCCTTGGAAACCAGCGTGTCGATTAAGATAGGCTTTTTTATCGGCCTCAGTGCCTCCACGGGAAGCGGGGAAATGACCTACTAACTTAAACTCACCAATTCCTGCTTTTCCAGTTTGAGTAAGTTTACTGGGAAGCATCCGAATCTGAGGAATGGTTCCAAAAAGAAAACGAATATCTTGTAGTGGCAATTCTGCGATAGTAGGTGCAACTGACATAACCATTATTAGGTCTTGCCGCTATTTATAGTTTAGCGTTAACCGAAATAAGATTCGTTAGTGTCTTCATTTCGCTTGCGTCCACGTTCTTGAGCGACAGTATCACGCAATCCATTGAGTTCTTCAAGTGCCCCATCAAGATGGCTTTGTTTGATAATAGCCTCATCCTCAGCAGAAAGCATAATGGAAACATTGACTAACTCACGAAGGTAGGCTCCAGACCAGCCTTCAGTTTTCTTAGCAATAGCACCAATATCCAAAGCCTCACATTCACAGTAGCCCAGATATTTAGATAGAATACGGGTGCGGGCTTTTTGGTCGGGGTGGTCAAAGGCTACCCGAGCGTCAAAACGTCCGGGTCGATCAGCCAAAGCCCAATCCAAATGGTTGGCGTAGTTAGTAGTAGCCAAAGTAATAACTTGGTCATTTTGTTCCACACCTGCCAAACAATTTAGGAACTCTCCCAAGAGTGGGTGGTCGCTTTCTTCTCGGTCAACACCTCCGAGGGTATCAATATCTTCAACGACTACCAAAGTAGGGCTCAATATTCGGGCTGCTTTGTAGATGTCATCGATTTGACCTCTTTCAGTAACAGCGTTGCGAGAAACATAGATAATAGTAGAATCACGACAGTAGTTCATCAATACAGAACAACAAAGGGTTTTTCCTGTGCCGGGTGGTCCTTTAAGCAGGATACCACGGCTGGTTTTCATGCCCATGGATTGATACTGTTCCATACGAGCAAGGAAGGAAATAACATTTCGATCAATCTGAGATTTCTGTTCTTCAGAAATAATGATATCTTCCCAAGTATAATCAGGAACATCCAGATAAGTAAAGTCAGCGTTGATAGCGGCTTTCTTGTAAATACCTTGGCTCTTGAAATGGTTTTTGACATTATCCATAAAATCAGTGTAGTCAAAATCAGAAGTTGTAGAGAAGTAAAAACGAACATCCATTTCATAGGTGTCATAAGGATAAAAGGTGACTACCAAAGGATAATCCTTGGCACGGTGTCGATAATATCGGCTTTGCCGATGTGGAATCTTGATGGTCTTTTCTTTGCCACCACGAAGACGAACCTTTTCGTCAAGATAGACTGGGTTAGACTCAGCAGAACCACGGTTGTTGTAGTTAGTGGCTCGCACCAATTCAAAATCATCTTCTAAAGTAGAAACCAAAGAATGAATCCAACCTACCATGGAACGACCTGAAAACTCTTTGGCTTTGGATTCAGAGTTAGCACCAACAAACTCATCAATCTGACGGTCTTGCAAATCATAGCCAGTTTGGTGATTAACGTAAAGCACAGCGTTCTTGTAGGCTTCAATGTCTACATCAATAGGTCCTAAAGGAGTTTCTAACACAAAGGGTGGGGCGTGGTTGTAAGCGTCGGACATAAACTCCAGTTGTCCAACCACTTACTTATAGGTTGATAACATCGTTATTTAGGCATTCCAATGGTCAACAACCAGTGAATTAGTAGTTAAGAGATCCCATTCTTGAGAAGTAACATCACTCGGACAAGGTTCGGTATTAAATCCGGAGAAATGTTCTTCCATTTGGGTTAAGTTATCAGCAAAACGTTGTTCGGCTTCACTACCCCATAAATCTTGAAGGGGGTTTTGACCTTTGTTAAAGTAATTATCTTCTTGTAAGCGATAGGCTCCAACGTAATCGTTACCGTAAACACGATAAACTTGGTCATCCGAACGGGGATCTCCACAAAGGCGATACCAAAGAATTTGGTCTTCACCTGCAAAAAGTTGTTCTGGAAAGCCTTGTGTTTGTTCAAAGCGTTGACGCTTAATGGCTACCGAAGAGGGAAAAACCATAGCGTGATACTTGAAATACAAACCGTGATAACGAGGGTGCCAATCTGAAAGATTGGGAAACCAGTTAAAGGCTCGTCGACTTTGATAAACATTACCCTTAGAAGAGGTCATAGAAACATCGACATCTCCGGCGTTCCAAACCATAACATGGTCGGAATCAAGGTTAGCAATCGAAATAGCCAGTTCTTCTAAATGTTCGGGATACCACCAATCATCACCATCTAAGAAAGCAACCCATGGTTGGGTTCCTAAAGCGATGGCTTGATTACGGGCTTGTGAAACACCAGTTCCAGTTTGCCTAATCCAGTTGAACTCGGGAAAGAACTCCTTAATATCATTGATATCCTCGGCTTCAGAAGCCGAAGTTGGTGTTCCATCGATAATCCAAACTTGGGTAGGTCCCGAAAAAGTCTGACGACTTACGGATTCAAGACACTTTTCCAGAAGTTCTCCACGGATTCGATAGATAGGTATGACTACATCGAACATAACCGAGTGTGGGTTACTAACCTACTTAACGGTTTCGTTCTGGTAATCGATCGTGAAGGCTATCTGCAACAAGGTTTTGACCGACTCCGAAAGATACTACTCCGAGTAGAGCCCAAACAAGATGACTCCTGTTGTAATGCTCTAATTGAAGCAACTTTTCCGAGTGATACCCTGTGATGCTAACACCGACAACAATCAATCCCAAACCGAGTCGGGCTGACGTAATCATGTTACCTACCTACCGGGTTGAAGAACGTGTCTCTGCAAGGCAGCCTTACGGCTGCTGTGCGTCATCGAAACGACTTCTGGCGGGTGCTGGAAGCGTTATCAACTTCAGGCTTGAGCCTGAAGGAGGCTTCGCTTATACCAGTCCACGTTACCGGGGTTGATGCTGATACCCATCTCCAACAGTTTGTTAGCGATAAGTGCGTCTGGACCGTCGTAGAGCGTATACTTGACAAAACATTGAAGTTCTGCAGCAGCAGCAGCGGAGTCCGAAACGAATGCACCAAGGTTGTAGAAGGTTACCAAAGCGTCCCAAACCTGACCGGGCAGAACGTAAACGTCTGGGTAAAGGTTGAAGGAAGGCTGGAAGTTAATGCTTCGTGGGTAAGGACTTGCCATTCCGGGGATACCATCGTTAGGGATGTTATCTGGGTCCAAGAAGTAGTCAGTGGTGTTGATACGGACTTGGACGTAGGCACGAGGACCAGCGAAAGCACCGGTTCCGGTTGTTCCGTCGACCAAAAGGCCACGGATATCAGTGTTATCAGCGATAGCACCGTGAACACCAAGAGAAGGTGTTACTGCGATGTCTTCGATGACGACGAACTCAGTTGCAGTTGTTTCAGCAGGCTTTGTGATGTTGTTACCGACACCGCCGACAAAGATAGAAACTCGCTGACCGACGTAGGTCGAGGGGTTCATAGTTGTTCCACGGCTGGCATCCCATTCATATACTTGTGATCTCATTGACATATTTTTCATCTCCTATAATTAGTTCCTGAGTTAAGGGACTCAGGCTTGCCCTCCCATGCGGCTTCGTTGTTGCTGCTCAATTAGGGAACGCTTATACCAATCGACGTTGTTTGGGTTGATGGTGACACCAAGTTCCAAAAGTTTGTTTGCGATAAGTGCATCAGGACCGTCGTAGAGGGTATACTTCAAGAAACAGGACACAACTTGAGTTGTGGTTGTTGAAGTTCCGTTACGGCTTGAGTAAAGAATCTGGAAGGTTTGACCGGGCAAGACGTAAACGTCAGGGTAAAGGTCGAAGGACTTCAAGATGTTCTCGCTACCGACACCACCAGCAGTGGTAAGGGCAAGGTCGAGGCTTGAGGGTGCACCACGAGGGTAAGGACTTGCCAGACCGGGGATACCGACCATGTCGGTAACGTCAGGGTTCTGGAAGTAGTCCGTTGTGTTGATACGGATTTGCACAGCAGATCCCAGAACTGGGCTTGCGGCAATATCTTCAATCACAATAAACTGTGTTGCGGTCGTTTCGGCAGGCTTGGTGATGTTGTTACCAACACCGCCCGTGAAAATATCGTATTCACGGTTAGCGACCAACTGTGCAGGCTCGTCAGAGGTCGTTCGGCGGAGTTGGTTAGAACTTGCCTGAAGGTTGCTCCATTCATATACTTGGCTTCTCATTGACATATTTTTCTAACTCCATTATGTATTTCATCCCGAAGGATATAAGAAGATTGTATTTCTGACTATATATAGTTTTCGGTTCGGGCTAAGGTCCCTTACCAAAATCAATAGTTTTTGTTGGCAATATCCAGACCTTTCTTGGCTCCATAGAGAGAGCCAGCAGTCATGATGGAAAAAGCAATAATTTGATTAAGTTTACCAAAACGAACTCCTTGGGCAATTCCAAGTAGTCCTCCAAGAGAACCAATCAAAGCAGCAGAATAAACTAAAGAATCTGCGGAGGTAAAACCCATGTCTTGATAATAAGAAACAGGATTGTTAATCAAGGGTATCACCCTTAGTAGCCCATGGCTTTATACATTTGCTTGGCTTTAGCCATGTCGCCTTTAGCATCTCGGACACAGGATCGCCATGCTTGTTGCTTAGGAGATCCCGAAGTTTTTACTTCAGCAACTTTAGCAACTTCAATCTCGGCAGCCTTGCTTCCACAGCCACAGGCTTGGAAATAATCGTCGTGTTCGGCACAGAAAAGTGCTTCTTCAGCAGCCATTTCATTGGCATCCATAAGTGGGAAAGAACCAGTTTGTCCGGGGACGATTTCAATTTGTGCAGTTATATTTTCATTAAGATCATCAACATAGTTGACAATAGTCTTAACAAGAGGCATTTCTACAACTTCATCGACCACAGGAACGTCTCGGGCTTTTCGAAGTAGCACTGCCAGACCAAGGGTAGCGGGAACGATACCCAAGATGCGTCCAACAGTAACTGTTTCTCCGCCGATAAACGGAATGGCAGATGGGACTGAAGTAACTTGATATGATAGAATATCAGCGAAACGGGTGCTGAAGAATCCAAATCCAACGAGCAGGAGAGAACCACCAACGGTATATTCGTTGACAAGGGCACTACGGATGTTCATCTTCTTCACCTATCTCCAAAAAATCGAAATTACTACTGGGCTTAACTGCCGTAGTAAACTGGGACACCGTTTCCACTGTCTGGACCAGCGGAGTCTTCTCCCCAGTTAGCACCGGTTTCAGCGGCTGCTTCATCAGCAATGTCGCCAAGGAATGGAACATCCATACCAAGGTAACGGCGGCTTAGGGTAACAGCACCGACGGCAAGAGGAACTATATACATAAGAGTTCCAAGTTTTACGTTGATCATAGGAATGGTGTAAGACAGGACGTCCGTAAACATTCCACCAACAAGTCCGGCTGCTCCGACTACCAAGAGCGAGGCTCCGACAGTCGTTGGGTTTACAAGTGTGTTCATAATTGTGTTTAGCATATTATTTCTCTCCTTTCGGGTGTTTGGTTATTCTCTCTTCCACTATTTATAGTTTACTGTCCAATGACGGAGCCTCTTCCTTCACCAATATGGTTACCAATTTGGCCACGGTTTACAGTTTCTGCCGAACCATACCATTGGATCGGTGTTTTTCCGCCGGGGCTAACCTGACGAACGGAAGCGAGTGGGTTCATATCTGTGTCAGCAGTAGTGAATGGTTTAAAGTATTCTGGTGATTGAACGTTTGCAGAAGCAGTGTTATCAATCATGGGCTCTTCAGCACCATATGAAACAGGTGGGCTACCACCGGGATACATAGAAGTTACGAAAAGATTGGCCTTACCTATTGGGTTTTGAGCACGAAGTCCCATAGTATCGACGGAAGAAACATAATCAGTAACATCTTGTTCCATAGGATTGATAATAGTTGTTGGTTCTCCAGCACCGCCACCGAAGTTTTGGTCAAGTCCACCAGTAGGTGAAACAGGGGCTTCTACCTCAGAACCAAACCATTGTGTGGGTGCATGACCCAGAGGTGAGTATTCTACCGTAGAGTCAACAGGGTTAGCAGGATTAACACGGTTAATCATATCTTGATTCATGGATTCAAAATCCCAGTCTTCAGCGTTTTTGATATCTGAGTAGGAGTGGGTAGCCGTTTCTTGACCAATAACTTGGCCAGAGCCGGATTGTGGAAGCACATCTTCAGCAGAGTATTGTCCAAGGAATCCTCCCAATTTTGGAGAAACCATACCTGCAACTTGAACTACTGATGAAAGAATCAAAACTGTTCCAGCGTAGTTCATACCTTTGCCAAGATCATANGATTGTCCTTTAGCAGAATGAATTAGGTATCCACCAACACCTGCCGTAAAGACGGTGCGTCCAATGGAAGCCACACGACCCAGTTTATTAAATGGAAGTAGGGTTAGCAATCCGCCAACCATGGCACCAGCCACAAGACCAGCAGCACCAGCATAAGTGCTACCCTCGGTCAGGACTTCAAACGATTCATCAACATTGGACATAATGGTCATATTCTTCACTTCCTTATTCTGTTATTTATAGTTATCACAGGCTCCGTGAGTTCTTGCGGAACGATTCGGCACCTGCCATCTTGGTCGGAGGAGCGATGTGCTGGCCGACTGGATTCTGGTTAAAGCCTTCTGCGTTTCGTAGCATACCGGCTCCAAGGTTAGTTATTGGCGTGGGGACAACAGTGTCTCCCATAAAAGAATCGGAACGTAGTTTTCGAACTCCTTTGTATTCAGAAGCCAAATCCATTTCCATGACGTTACTTTGGTTAAAACTCTGGGCTGAGATAGGCTTGGTTCCTGCAATGTCTGGGTTTTCAGGAACATATGCTGGTTGAGCGACTACTGCCTTAACTTCTGGGCTAAGGGCTGAAACTACAACAGATGCAGCCCGGTTCTTGACATCATCACTGAGAGAAGATTCTTCCAGAGAAGTAAGGAAACGATGTGCTGACTTATCACCATACTTAGTAATAACTACAACACGGTTGCCCGTGCTGTTACCAGCATTCTTAAAGAAGTTAACTACTTTGTCCCAGCCGCTGGGTGCGGAAGTAACAGCAACTAACTCCCAGTTTGAACCTTCGGGAACATAAGAAATTGTATATTCAGTAGCATCCGAAACAAAAGTTTGGTTAACAGGCCCCATAACAGAGGCTTTTCCAGCACTGATAGTTGGCTTAGCAAGGTTAGCATCACCAACAGGTGCCGTAATTCCTACCGACTCTCCAAAGAGTTGGTCAGCCAAACCAGCATTTTCGGTGTAACTCTTAAGTTCATAGTGTCCACCAAAATTGGAAAGAACGCCATGCATAGCGGAATCCATAGGAGAACGACGAAGAGTGTTCTGAATAGCAAGGTCGAGATCCATATTTTTACTTCCTCCCTTCTACTATTTATAGTTATCCTCAACGGAGAGTTTTCCTGACCATGTAGATTGGGAGGATAAGTGCAGTTAATGTGGCACCACCAATTAAGGCTGGGGCTACCCATGAAGAAGATTGAGAGGTTTCAATTTCTACAATTTCAGTTTCCTCAGTAACCAGAGCAGGGAACGAGTTAGCCAAGATATCTGGAGTAAGTTTATCCATAGCAGGCAAAACATCTACAATTTGATTAGCCGGGGCTAAAGTAAGTTGTTCACGAGTTTCTTCTAAATTACAACCTCGATAATTACCTTGCGACCAAGTGCTGGCAGCGATTTGAACAATCCGGGGATAAATTACAGGGTCATATCCCAAGGTGCCGGCATTGTATCCTGCAGAAATTAGATTAGATAAGACTCGTGCCAAAGTAACTTGACCTTCATGATAGCCGGGACCACCCATATCTGGGAACAACCACGCTTCATATTCTGCGGGTAGCATAGCAGCAACTTTCTGATTAAGAGAAAACTCTTCTCGGGCTTCGGCTCGCATTTCGGTAGTAACCATGGGTGATGCCGTAGCCACATCAGTAACGACGGGTTGAGACGGTGTGGGTTCGTAGGAAGAATAATCAATAGGGGTAGGAGTTTCTTCTGTGGGGTTTTCAGGAGTTGGTGAATCTTCAGATTCAGCAGCCACAACATCCAAAGATACTTCTTCGCCACCTTCGGTTTCATCAATAACGCCATCATCTTTTTCGGCTACGCCAGCCATAACTTCTTTGGCTTTACTCATGGCGACACCCGCAGCATCAGCGACTTTTTCGCTCGTGCCATCAAAAGTTCCGGGGAGGGTTTCTTTTGTATCTTTGTCGACTCCGGCGTCATCTTCGATCTGGGTTTTTAGTTCCTCCAAATCCGGAGAAAGTTCTTCCGACATAGAAAGAAATTATCACCACGACTATTTATAGGTTACTCCTCTTCTGATTTAGAGGGGTTGAGAAAAGCAGTCCAGTGATAATCTTGAGATACTTCGGAAGTGTCATCCCAAAGAGCCACAGTGATATCACCACTACCAAAAGTGGCTCGAAGAGCAGGTTCTAATTCTTCAGGGGTGCGACCCAAGTTAATCCAGATAGGAAGATAAACAATGTTGGAAACCTTTTGGTCAGCAAAATCAAGCATAAGGATAGGAGTATTGTTTAAATCAATAGCAGAAACAATACGATGAATCAGAGGTCCATCAGGAAATCTTGGATCTGGTGAACCCACAGTAAAGGTGTAGGGAGCCAAACGGACACCATCGGAACCGTGGTATCCTGTGTAAGCCCATGCTTCTACGGATTCAGGATAAGAAACAGAAAAGAAAGCAGGAAATCCAAAGGAAGAATTGCCCCAATGAACGTAATCTAATTGAGACATATCAAAAGCATCGATATCGGATTGAGAAACGCCTTGCTCAGCGTAGTAATCACGGAATCTTTGGTTGACATCACGAAGTTCTTCAGCGTCAAAGTCTTCAGGCATAGTAATAAGTAGTGGTATCACCCACTTATACTTTCCCCAGTGGCTGTAAGCCGACTTACTCAGTGGATTCTGAACGCTTGGACCAGAGTTTGTAACCCAGAGCAGCGACCAAAGCACCACCGACACCCAGAGCCAGAGGGCTACCAAACATAGAAGGCTTTTCGTATCGCAGAGACATACCATCGAGGGTTTCGCTCATTAGTTCCATGAACTCGTCGGAGGTAATAAACTCGCCGTTAGGGGTCATCTCATCCATAAAGGAGTAAGGTTCGTGAGGGGAAGGAGTTTCAGTCATAGGACTGTAATTTGCCTCAGCATACTTGGTTTCTTCATATCCTTTGGAAGGTCGTTGCTTAGCACGGAGTTTGCGGTCATACTCAGAGTCTGACATAGGTCCGTGAATTGTGGGGGCGTAGCCAATACGACCGTAGCCGTTGAAGTTACCCTTGTTAGTGCGAACGAAAACGTGATACTTGTTAGAAGAGCCGGAACGCATAGTCATGTAAATTGGAGTGCCACTGACACGGAGTCCGGAGTAGCGAGAACGAAGGGAAGCCAGAACTCGGTTAACGTCATCCTTGCCGGGGCCGTATCGTGCCATAGGGGCTTCGAAAGTTTCGGCAGATCCGTAGTAAGTTGGAACACCGTTACCAGAAAGCATGGTGGAATCTTCCGACCAGTTAGCATAGTGAGCCAAAACGGCTTCATCTTCAGCACCTAAGGAAACGTTGTTAAGTGCTTCTCTTTCTTTTTCATGTTCCTCAATAGTGTGTCGCATAGACTTATACCTTTTTTCTTCTTCTTTACTTGCATTGCCCATCAAGCCACGGTTTCTCTGGTAGATGCTCCTCATCTCATATTCAAGTTTTCTAATTTCTTGCTCAAGTTCGTTATCACGGTTGAAAACATAGTTAGCCGGAGTTTCGCTGGAGTCAGCACGGTAGACTGCATTTTTCTCTGCCCCTGCTAAATAGAAATCCATTAACACTTTTTCCATATCCAAATATTCTTGCCTTTGTTTGCCTCGGTGTCCCATAACAGTAGAAGTTGTAGCCATATTTTGAAGGTGACTGAACGCTTCTTCATCGATTGGTCCTCCATCTGAAACAATTTGGTGGAAAGATGTGAAACCATTATCTATAAGCCAATCATGGTCCATTTGAAATTGAGATAACAATTGTTCATCTGACATATTCGTAGGGTGGGTTTCGGCACGATAATGGATTTCGTGATCGTAATCAGCACCAGCCTGACCGAAAGCATTAGTAGTCATAAGTTGAGACATTTCTGTTTCAGCCTCCAAAGTATCTCTTAGTCCGGCTTGGATACGAGATTCCTTGGCTTCACGGGCCTTGCGACGAGCCATAGCACGGTCTTTAGCACTCATGCGGTGTTTCAAAGTTCGGAGACCGGGACCTTCACGGTCAGTTCGGGGAGCCTCATAGATAACTTCAGAACCACTGGGGGCTTCTGCAGTAGGGTTAACAGAGAGGGGTTCGGAAACATCTACGGCAACAGAAGCAGGTGTGGATTCCGCAGAATAAGATTCAGCAGCAGAAGCACCAACAACAGTTCCAACTTCGGATTCAAGGTTATTGATAGTTTCCATAATTTTGTTTTCATCAAACATATAAGAACCGATAGTAAAGGTTCCATCAGCAGATTGCTTGGTTTGGTCAGCCAATTCATCCCATGTAGTTGATGATGGGTCAGCAGCCGCCATAGTAATAGTATCTACGGTATACGGAGGGCTTTGAGAACCCGTGGAATACTTACGAACTTGTGGAAGTCCACCACGACCGGTGCCACGAACCATTAAGTCAGCATCCTTATCGAAGATAGCAATAGGAGTAAAACCGTGGTTATCAACACGCTTGGTGTGGTAAAACAAAGCACATCGGTAAAGTCGTTGTCGGTCTTCTTCTCCCAAACCATCGTAAGTTGCCTTGGGCAAAGTCCAAACGTTAGTAAAGAAGTTTAATGCGGTGTCTTGCGTAGCGGGATCAAATCCCCAGTAGTCTGGTGAGAGAATGTATACTCTTTCTTGTGCTGCCATAATATCATCTTCCATTTATTTATTTATTTAAACACGACGAAGTCGTAGTTCTTCACCACCTGAAAGGGGAATCGCAGATACCATAGTATCGGTGTGGCGAAGAATAGTGTGTGATCGGCTCCAGTGTTCTAAAGAACGGGTGTTGCCGTAACCGTCGGTATAACCCGAGTTAACGCTGGGGTCGAGAGCAGCCTTGCCGAATCGACCAGAATAATTTTCATCATCAGAAACTCGGTTAAGGTCTCCAAAGCGGTTGTCTCCTGCGGCAGAGGTTGAAGGAGTAACAAAAGGAGCATCTACGAGAGAAACCATGTAGGGGAAATCTCGGTAGGCTTCGGGAATGAAGCGAGGTGAAACTGTGGCACGGGGTGAATAATTTAAAGGTCCGACACCGGGAGTTTCAGTAACAGGTTTTTGACCATGTTGAACCTTAACGGGTCCTGCTGCGGGTTGTCCCCACGAAGTAAGATAAGAACCTTGTCCGGGGGCTTCAGCCGACATTTCTTTAGGAACATATTCTTGCATGGGGTGTGTGCGTCGGTTCATGTCTCCCATAAGTTCCGACTCATCAGCAATATCGTAACCAAGGTCGTAAGGATTGTGATAAAGAACTTCGTGGTCGATAACACCGGGACCGAAAGGCGAATCATTGGCTACCATTGTAGTGTGTTCAAGGTCAAGGTATTGGTAACCCATAAAAGATTGTGAAAGTCCAACTGGAACATAGTCCAAGGTTTGCCCACTACGTTCAACTTGCATTTCTTCAAGTTGGGCCGCATCGAGTTGCGAAGCACCAAAAACTTTGGGTTTCCAGCGTCCTGTGAAAAGTGCTACGCCTGCTACGGCAGCGATACCTGCCACAAAATATGAAACGGGCGAATAAGCCATATGCAATTCTTGACGTCCCGACTATTTATAGTTTCCCACACATTCTGATTTGAAAGTTGAAACTAACCTATCAAACCGGTGTCTTTTATTTTCATTACCAACATCCCATTTGCGAATCGATGGTTTTTGAGAATATCTGCCAGTATTTAATCGTTTTCTGTAAAGCCAAATATGTTCTCCTATATTTCCCCAACCTTGACAGGTAGTGCACTTTCGTTTTTTAATTCTTCCTTTTGAATTTTGTTGACCGCCCCTATAACCTTTGCCATCACATTTAGGACATTCTTGGACGTCGATTTCTGAAGGTAACTTAGGAGACCAACCTAATTGGACCAATTCTTTAAGTTCGTTAGCAGTATTGTATCTTTCGTCTGAGAAAGTAGTGGCTTTTCGATCCCTATCGCTGAGTCCTCGACGAATCAACAAGGCTAAAGAAGTAATAAAGGCTCGCTGTTCTTCTAATAATTGTGGGTCTACTCCCCATTGACGATAGAGTTTTAGACGATCTACATCTTTCCAATCCTTAGTATAATCGAGTAAATCTTCCATCGGGTCTAAGTCAGACAATTGTTCAAACCAGTCATCGACAAACTCTTCAGCAATAGATTGATAAGTGTAGTAATAAGATTGTCCTACCGAAACTTCCTGCTTAGAAATTAATAATTT
>JGI20152J14361_10000572_pt1 | contig 26214 bp, 23 predicted proteins | sample COG_02_FD_14361 | JGI IMG/M metagenome (IMG submission 14361)
GCTACAAAGGGGAACGCGGCAAGCGTGACTGGACAGCCGGTTGTATTTCGGTTTCAGACAGGGAAATGGGTTGGATTTATTCGATGGTGAAAAAAGGCACACCAATCTTTATCAAGCCCTAAGCAATTAACTTCCGAAAACTTGCACCCACCAGATTTTGCCGTTGGCATCTTGATGATACGCTATGCCCATGTTTGTCGCTTCAGAATCCATAATACTGGCAGCTGACAATATATCATTCATCCAAACATCCAACGTGTTAAAATCGTCTTCGAATGTTTCAGAAATATTTTCGCCAACAAACTGACCTGCATAACCCGCCGTTACCAAACGGTCCAAAGGCGACGATCCGTTTGATCCAAAATGCCACGGGCGGTTTTGCGCTGATATGTCGGTTGCGTGTGATTGCGCCGCTGCGATCAAACTAGCGTTTAATGCGACTGAGCCCAATCCGCGCGATTGACGAATGGCATTCACCGCATCCAAATGACGGTACTGCACCTTATCCAGGCCAATACGGCTCATGCGTATCACCGTTGTTCCATCACCTGGTCGCCCACCATCGCTTGGTGTGACACAGGCGGTCAGTGATACCAACAGTATCGTGGCAATGGCCGTTTTCAACATAGAATCTCTCCAATTATCTTCACCCTACTTAGTGGCAGAGTTATCCGTTTTCAATTTCTTATAAATGCTTTATTAACGGATCAACTAAAATTGATTTGAAATATCGTATTTCAGCACCAATATAAGTAGTATTACGCTGAATATCGCTATTTCTAGAACTGGATGGACAAATGTCGAATCGTTTTACACGCCGCACTTTTGCCGCAACCGCAACTTCTGCGGTGGCTTTAGGCTCCCAAGCTCTGGCTGAAGATGGCTGGAATCCAGACCTGAACAACCCAGAACTCGGCTTTGATACACCCCAAGATCCAAATGCTCGCCTTGCCGACGAAGACGGCAAAGTACGTCGCAACACATCCGCATTTCGTGGCCGTGGCAATTGGCAGAACTATTTTTCGAACACTAAAAACGGCGTAATATTGGTCGACACCCAAAGCCGTGCTTTGCATTATTGGTCCGAAGACGAAAGCATTTACAAACTGTACCCCGTCGCCGTTCCAACATCAGACGAGCTGACACGCCTGGGTCGCACCAAGATTATTCAAAAACGCGTTGGCCCAGATTGGCGTCCAACACCATCCATGTTGAAACGTAATCCCGACTGGCCAAAATACATCGGCCCGGGTCCAGGTAATCCACTCGGTTCACACGCGCTGTACCTATCTTGGACATATTACCGGATTCACGGCACGCACGATAACCGAAAAATCGGTCGTCGCTCATCAAACGGCTGTATCGGCCTGTACAACGCGCAAATCTCAGAGCTTTTCGATTTCACCAAAGTCGGCACCCAAGTTCTATTTATTTAGGGTTTCCAATAAATATATAACCAGCCCCATAGATCGTTTTAATGATCTTGGGGTTTTGCGGATCATCTTTCAATTTGGTCCGCAACCGCGATACACGCACATCCATCGCGCGTTCAAAATTACCCTCTGATCCGCCCCCTAATGTTTCAATCATCTGATTACGGCTGATCAATCGGTTGGGCGCATCTAAAAATATCCGCAACAGCTGTGCTTCGGCAAACGACAGATTAAGATCTTTACCTTCAGGATCTGTCAGGCTCATTTTATCAAAATGAACAGTCCAGCCAGAAAACTGAACGGTGCTGTCTTGCAACGTCGTTGCCTTAGGAGAATTACGGCGAATGATGGCACGTACACGTGCAACAACCTCGGCGGATTCAAATGGCTTGGTGATATAATCATCCGCCCCCAATTCCAAACCCACGATTTTTTCTTGGACCATGGACCGACCTGAAATGATAATAATTGATGCACTGGTTTCCATCGCCAAATGATTGACCAATGCCAACCCATCTTTGTCCGGCAGACCTAAGTCAACGATACAAACCGCGGGCGTCAATCGGCGCAACTCACGCTCGAATTCTGTCGCTCGGCCAAAACACATAGTTTCAAAACCAGCGTCCTCCAATGCAACCGACAGCATGTCACGGATTTCACGTGAATCATCAAGTATCGTTATCAATGGGCCATTATCAGTCATTGCGGTTCACCTTGGATCGTTTCGGCCAGTTGTTCAAACGTAAACGGTTTAGACATAACCGTAAAATCCGCCGCCGCTTGTTTTCGCACCGGATTATCAATGGGCAGACCTGTCACAATCACCACTGGAATATTAACACCATCAGCGCGCAAACCCTTGGCCAAATCGTGCCCTGTCAATGTGCCACCCAGCATCAAATCTGTCACAACGAAATTTAAATCGGGCAACGCCGCTAACTCAATCGCTTCTTCGGCACTATCGGCTTCGATAACAGAATGTCCCATGTTTTGCAGATACGTTCGCACAGTTTCACGGATATCCAAATTATCTTCAACTAACAAAACCAACCCCGGCGTCACAGTCGCGGCCTGCTTATATGGAATGCGCAACGTCACCTCTGCACCACCATCGGTATGGTTATCCAATATAACACGCCCACCGTTTACTTTGGCATAGTCAAATACGGTCGACAAACCCAATCCACGCCCGATTGAACCCTTCTTGGTGGTATAAAATGGCGTAAATGCATTTTTCATCGCGGCTTCGCTGAACCCAGTGCCACTGTCGCGCACCGTAATTTCCAACCAATCCGCATGATCATGCGCCGCAGTGATCCAAACATGCCCCGCCCCAGTCATCGCCTCTTTCGCATTCAAGGCCAAGTTCAATAATGCATCCTGAGAAAAACCGTCATCCAACATCAATCGAACATCACCAACTTTGTTCTCAAACGTAATCTCAATATCAGGCCCCACAGCCGCGCGTATCAACCGCATTGTGCGATCCATCAACTCGCCAAAATCCACTGGCCGCAACATCAAGTTTCGGGTCGCGTTCACTTGGCCCAAACCGTTCAACAACTCGCCGCCACGCAATGCCGCCTCTTTGGTTGTGGTCACAATCTCTTGAACGTTTTCTGGCAATCCCGATAACGCCTCTAATTTGTTTTGTTGGCCCAAAATAATGGTCAATAGATTTGCAAAATCATGCGCCAAGCCACTGGTCAATTGCGCCGCCAATTCACGCCGACGTGCGTGCATCAACGCTTGGCGGGCATTGCTCTCTTCCGTGATATCCATTGATAATAAATAGGCTCCAATCACAGCACCATTTGCATCGTGATCAGGCGTAAATGCCACACGCACTTGGTTTCCAGAATCCTTCAACGCAAACTCAAACGCCGATGCTTGGCCTTTCAGCGCATTCAAGAACCGCGGGTGGATATGTGCAAAGGCCTCAGCGCCCAGCGCCTCTCTCATGCCCATGCCCAGAATATCCTTGGGGCGCTCTGGAATGATTGTATGCAGACGCAGGTTAGTATACGTATAAACACCGTCCACATCGACACGGGCGATATGTGCGGGTGTCATGGCATTTGTGGATTTCAAACGCGCTTCAGATTCGGTCAACTCCTGCTTGGCTTCTTCCAATGCCGTAATCGTTGCGTTCAGCTCTCTGTTCGTTTGTGACAGCTGTTCGGACCGCTTCAACAATTCTTCCGACAATCCTTCCGATTGAACACGCAGCAATTCCTCTTGTCGCCTAATATCTGTAATATCTGAATAAACCGCAACCCAACCACCTTGGCGCAATGGGCCGCCTTCGACTGCAACGGTTGTACCATTCGCACGTTTGCGCTCAATGTAATGTGGCTTGAATGCACGTGCCTGCTCGACACGCTCGGTTACGAACTCTTCCAGATCATCGATCTCACCATACTCGCCCTGCGTGGCCAAATGGCGGATTGTTTCGGAAAAACTCGCACCTGCTTGGACAAGATGGTCCGGCAAAGAAAACATTGTTTTAAAACGACGATTGGCAACTGCCAATTTCAAGTCCTGATCATAAATGGATATAGCCTGCTTAATCAGGTTCAGTCCAGATCGGGTCATTTCCGATATTTCATGCGCGCTTCGTGTCATACGAATTTGCTACCACCCACACGGAATCAATGCCAGAAAGATATTTTCACCTTTGTAACAATTGGATACATTTGTGAAATACTTCTGCAAAACGAATAAACCATAGTTCAATTTCAAAACAGAATCATTGCGCCAAAATTGCGCCTGACGTCCGGGGGAAAATATGACCAATACGAATGCGGGACCTGAACTGAATACAGTTCCCAAATTGCTGGCGCGTAACGCTGCCAAATATCCAGACGCCGCCGCTTACCGCGAAAAAGAATTTGGCATATGGCAAAGCTGGTCATGGTCACAAGCGGCCGATGAAATCAACGCACTTGCCCTTGGCTTCTTGGATCTTGGCGTTCAGCCAGGCGATCACATCGCCATCGTTGGCCGTAACCGCCCCTACTTCTACTGGTCAATGGTCGCCGCACAAACAGTCGGCGCCGTACCCGTCCCATTATACAAAGATGCCGTTGCCGAAGAGATGGCATTCGTTCTTGATCACTGTACCGCACGTTTCGTCGTGGCCGAAGACCAAGAACAAGTCGATAAAATCATCGACGTCCAAGATGACCTAAAAGCACTTGATGGTGTGATCTATCTGGATCCACGCGGCATGCGTAAATACAATCGCGATGCCCTTTTTGATTATGCCGAAGTCCAACAAGCAGGCCGTGATAAACGCGAACAGCTTTTGCCGGAATTAAACGCACGCTTAGATGTCCAAGATTACAACACAACATGTGTGATGCTTTATACATCAGGCACCACAGGCCGCCCCAAGGGCGTTGTTTTGTCAAACCAAAACATTATCGAAACGGGTCGCACAACATCAGAATTCGATAATCTGTCTGTAAACGACAGCGTGTTGGCATATTTGCCAATGGCATGGGTTGGCGATTTTATCTTCTCTATCGGTCAGGCCTACAGCGCCGCATTCTGCGTTGCCTGCCCCGAAAGTCCAGAAACAATGCAGCACGACCTGCGTGAAGTTGGCCCAACATACTTCTTCGCCCCACCACGCTATTTCGAAGGCATGCTCACATCTGTGCAAATCCGTATGGAAGATGCCAGCAAATCAAAACAATGGCTGTATAAAACAGTCATGGAAAACGCGGCCACTGTCGGCCCCGCACTGCTCGATGGTAAATCCGTTGGCCTTGGCGCACGCCTAAAATACCAACTGGGCAAACTTTTGATCACTGGTCCGCTGAAAAACACACTTGGCTTGTCACGCGTCCGCGTCGGTTACACCGCTGGCGAAGCAATTGGCCCTGAACTGTTTGATTTTTACCGCTCTTTGGGGATCAATCTAAAACAGCTGTACGGCCAAACCGAAGCATCCGTTTTCATCACCCAACAACGCGATGGCGAAGTCCGCGCAGACACTGTTGGCACGCCCAGCCCAGGCGTTGAATTACGTATCGCAGACAGCGGCGAAGTTTTCTACCGCTCACCTGGTTCATTCGTTGAATACTACGAAAACGCCAAAAGCACCGCCGAAACCAAAGACGCAGAAGGCTGGGTCGCAACCGGTGACGCTGGCTTTATCGAACCCGCAACAGGCCAACTGCGCATCATTGATCGCGCCAAAGATGTTGGCAAACTGAACGACGGTACAATGTTCGCGCCAAAATTCGTGGAAAACAAACTCAAATTCTACGCCAACATCCTAGAGGCCGTTGTTTTCGGCAATCAAAAAGACAACTGCGTCGCCTTCATCAACATCGACCTTACGGCAGTTGGCAACTGGGCTGAACGTAACAACATCGCGTATTCATCGTACCAAGAGCTGGCCGCACACCCACGCGTCTATGAAATGATCCAAGAGAATATCACCGCCGTCAACGAATCCGTTGCACAGGATGAATTCCTATCTGGCTGCCAAATCACACGCTTCTTGATCCTACACAAAGAGCTGGACGCAGATGACGGTGAAATGACACGCACGCAAAAGGTACGCCGCAATGTCATCGCGGATAAATTCAGTGATCTTCTGGACGCACTTTACGGCGATGTTTCAGAAATCCACACAAAAACAGAAGTCACCTACGAAGACGGTCGCAAAGGTTCAATCTCTGCAACTTTGGAAGTTCGTGACACGAAAACATTCCCACGCAAACAGGTGGCCGCATGACCCAAACACAAACATACCAAACACCTGATGGGCGCACCATTGGCCCGGCCGTGATGGAAATGAAAAACATCACACTGCGTTTTGGCGGTGTTGTCGCGATCAAAGATATCTCATTTGATATCCGCGAAGGTGAAATTCGTGCAATCATCGGCCCAAACGGCGCGGGTAAATCATCCATGCTGAACGTGATGAACGGTTTCTACCACCCCCAAGACGGCGACGTAATGTTCCACGGTAAAAAACGTGGTCCAATGAAACCGCACCAAATTGCTAAACAAGGCATCGCACGAACATTCCAAAACATCGCATTATTTAAAGGCATGTCGACACTGGACAACATCATGACGGGTCGTTTGACTCACATGAAATCTGGTCTGGCATCACAGATGATGTGGTGGGGAAGCGCGCAACGTGAAGAGACTGCTAACCGCGAAGTCGTCGAAAAAATCATCGACTTCTTGGAAATTCAAACAATCCGCAAAACCCCCGTTGGACGCTTACCCTATGGTTTGCAAAAACGTGTTGAACTGGGCCGCGCATTGGCTGCCGAACCAAAATTGTTGCTTTTGGATGAACCAATGGCCGGCATGAACGTCGAAGAGAAAGAGGACATGTCCCGCTTCATCCTCGACGTAAACGACGAATTCGGCACCACCATCGCCTTGATTGAACACGACATGGGCGTTGTGATGGATATCGCCGATCGCGTTGTGGTCATGGACTACGGCAAAAAAATCGGCGACGGCACACCTGCCGAAGTCCGCCAAGACCAAGCCGTCATCGACGCATATTTGGGGGTCGCACATGATGAATAACCCCGCTCTCTTTACTTTGCTTAAATATTCCCTGCGCACTGCGCATAAAAACAAAGGGGCCGCAAATGTCCGCTAATTTCTACTATGGTATCGAAGTTTTCCTAAACGGTCTGATGGCTGGCGTGATGTATTCTCTCGTCGCCCTTGGCTTCGTTTTGATCTTTAAGGCCTCTGGTATTTTCAACTACGCCCAAGGCGTTATGGCCTTGTTCGCCGCCCTTTGTCTGGTTGGTTTTCAATCTGGTCAAATCCCATTCTCTCACGTGATCAACGCCACCTTTGGTACGGATATTCATCACTTTGGTTGGCACATGCCTGCCTTCTTTGCCATCATCTTAACATTAATGATGATGATCTTATTTGCCTTCTTGGTGGAAAAGTTTCTACTCAAGCATCTGGTCAACCAAGAACCAATTATCTTGTTCATGGCGACCATCGGCTTGGCCTACTTCATGGAAGGTTTCGGCGATTTGATGTGGGGTTCAGACATCAAAAAATTGGACGTCGGCATCCCACAGGGCGGCAACATCTGGTTGGAAACAAACACCGCATTCCTAGGCGGGCCAGATTTCTATGGCTTCTACATCGACAACCTCGATATCTGGGCGACAATCTTCGCGGCCATCCTTGTGATTGCATTGATTTTGTTCAGTCAGTACACAAAAACAGGCCGCGCACTTCGCGCCGTTGCCGATGATCACCAAGCAGCTTTGTCTGTGGGCATCAGCCTACGCACAATTTGGGTGATCGTTTGGTCAATCGCGGGTTTCGTAGCCCTTGTCGCAGGTATCATGTGGGGCTCGAAATCGGGCGTACAGTTCTCCCTGTCTTTGATCGCGCTCAAGGCTCTCCCAGTTCTGATGTTAGGTGGTTTCACCTCCATCCCGGGTGCGATCATCGGTGGGTTGATTATCGGCGTCGGCGAAAAGATGTTCGAATTCCTAATCGGCGCACCATTCCTTGGCGGCGCTACCGAAAACTGGTTTGCATACATGCTGGCCCTTCTATTCCTAGTCTTCAGACCTCAGGGTTTGTTCGGCGAAAAAATCATCGAAAGGGTTTAAAATGTTATACCGCGAAGCAGGCGATTTCAAAACGACCTACGCCAAGGATCAACAAACTTTCCCGATTGCATTCGATCGCTGGGGCTACTTTATAATGCTCGCACTCGCATTTATTGTCGGTCCAATGATCATCAACGACTACTGGTTGAACGCCGTTGTTCTGCCGTTCTTGATTTACGCAATCGCCGCACTTGGCCTGAACATCCTGACAGGCTATTGCGGACAGGTCAGCCTGGGCACCGGCGGTTTTATGGCCGTAGGTGCCTATGCCTCTTATAAATTAATGACCAGCTTTCCTGACCTCAGCATCATCATTGTGGTGTTACTATCAGGTGGTGTTACTGCACTAGTTGGCATCTTGTTTGGCCTACCCAGCCTACGGATCAAAGGCTTCTACCTTGCCGTGGCTACTCTGGCCGCACAGTTCTTCTTGGTTTGGTTATTCAACAAGGTTCCGTGGTTCTACAACTACTCAGCTTCTGGTCAAATTTCAGCACCAGAACGCTCTGTGTTTGGCTATGCAATCAGTGGTGCAAACGCGCTACCGCACGTCAGCTACCTGTTCTGTCTTTCCTTCGTTGTCGTCTTGGCATGGGGCGCACGTAACCTGACACGCGGCGCAAATGGCCGCAAATGGATGGCAATTCGTGACATGGATATCGCCGCCGAAATCATCGGCGTTGATCCACTGAAAACAAAACTTACTGCCTTTGCAGTCAGCTCGTTTTACATCGGTATCTCAGGTGCCTTGTTATTCGCAGTCTACCTTGGTGCCGCCGAAGTTGGCGAAGCATTCGGGATCACCAAATCATTCTTGGTTCTCTTCATGATTATCATCGGCGGTCTTGGATCAATTTTTGGTTCATTCGCCGGCGCTGCATTCATGGTTTTGATGCCTGTTCTTTTGAAAAACATCTTTGTTGGACAAATGGGCTGGCCCACAGATTTGGCGGCCCACATGGAGTTCGTCATCGTTGGTGGCTTGATCATGTTGTTCCTAATTTTAGAACCACATGGATTGGCCGCACTGTGGCGCACCGCAAAAGAAAAACTACGCCTTTGGCCCTTCCCACACTAGGTGGGCCATTGAATACCGCGCAATCGCGCATTCACTTATGTCAAACCTTAGGGAGGAATCAGACATGAAATTTACTAAACTAACAGCAGTTGCTGTGGCGGCATCCTTGCTCGCTGGCCCAACAGTGGCCGAGCTTGTATTCCCATCACTCAGCTATCGCACAGGCCCATACGGCGCGAACGGCATTCCATTTGCGGATGGCTATTCCGACTACTTCACACTTGTGAACGAACGTGACGGCGGCATCGGCGGCGAAATGACCAAAGTTGTTGAATGTGAAACAGCATACAACACTGAAAAAGGTGTTGAGTGTTACGAGAGCACAAAAGGCATGGGCGCATTGGTATACCAACCGTTGTCCACAGGCATGACATATCAGCTGATCCCAAAGGTAACTGCTGATGACATTCCAATGCACACAATGGGTTACGGTCGTACATCTGCCGCAAACGGCAAAGTGTTCTCACACGTATTTAACTACCCAGCGAACTACTGGAACGGCGCATCAGTTGCTGTAAACCACGTTTTGTCTGAAAACGGTGGCGACATCGCAGGCAAGAAAATCGCGTTGGTGTACCACAACTCTGCATACGGCAAAGAACCAATCCGCACACTAGAAGAGCTTGCTAAAAAGCATAACTTCGAATTGTCATTGTTGGCAGTTGACCACCCTGGTCAGGAACAAAAATCACAGTGGCTACAAATTCGCCGCGAAAAGCCTGATTATGTGTTCATGTGGGGCTGGGGCGTTATGAACCAAGTTGCGATCCAAGAAGCGGCGAACATCCGTTTCCCAATGGAAAATTTCATCGGTATCTGGTGGTCAGGTTCTGAAAACGACGTGATCCCTGCTGGCGATGCTGCACACGGCTACAAAGCCTTGAACATGCACGCTGTTGGTAACAACTTCCCTGTATTTGCAGACATCCAAAAATACGTTGTTGATGCAGGCAAAGCAGCCGGCGCTGGCGACCAAGTTGGTACAGTATTGTATAATCGCGGANTGTACGCGGCGATGCTAGCTGTCGAAGCTGCAAAAACTGCACAAGGTATCCACGGTACAGCTGCGATCACATCTTCAATGATGCGTGACGGTATGGAAGCTTTGGACATGACAGCCGCTAAAATGGCAGGTCTTGGCATGGCTGGTTTTGGTCCAGAATTCACAGTGTCATGTGAAAACCACGGTGGCCCAGGTTTGGGTTCAGTTACACAGTGGGATGCGACGTCTAAATCATGGTCACAAATTTCTGACTTCGCTCCATCTGACATGGACGTAATCGGTAAATTGATCGCTGAAGACAGTGCAGCATACGCAGCTGAAAACAAAATCGAAGAAGGCTGTAAGTAATTTATTACGAACGCCAAACCCTTGGCCCACACGGGCCAAGGGTTCCACGAATTTAACAGGAGCCAATCATGTTGGACAACACAGACACAGCGGAAAACTTGCTAGAGGTCAACAACATCGAAGTGATTTATAATCACGTGATTTTGGTTCTAAAAGGCGTCAGCCTGTCGGTTCCCAAGGGTGGCATTACGGCCCTTCTTGGTGGTAACGGCGCAGGCAAAACGACGACTCTGAAAGCAATTTCAAATCTTCTACATTCCGAACGTGGCGAAGTGACCAAAGGGTCCATCACGTATCGCGGCAAATCGATTTCGGATCTGAATCCATCCACTTTGGTGAAATCAGGTGTCATCCAAGTGATGGAAGGCCGTCACTGTTTTGAACACCTAACCATCGAAGAAAACTTGATGACAGGCGCATATACGCGCACCCAAGGCCGCGCCGCCGTGGCCGCTGATCTGGAAATGGTCTACGAATATTTCCCACGCCTACGCGAACGTCGCAAATCACAGGCGGGTTATACTTCAGGTGGCGAACAACAAATGTGCGCCATTGGCCGCGCAATCATGTCCCGCCCAGAAACCGTGCTACTCGACGAACCATCCATGGGCCTTGCCCCACAACTGGTCGAAGAAATCTTTGGCATCGTCAAAGATTTAAACGAGAAGGAAGGCGTGTCTTTCCTCCTTGCCGAACAAAACACAAATGTTGCGCTACGCTACGCTCACTACGGTTATATCTTGGAATCTGGTCGCGTTGTAATGGACGGCCCTGCCGCCGAACTCCGCGAAAACCCAGACGTAAAAGAATTCTATTTGGGCATGTCAGACGAAGGGCGCAAATCATTCCGTGACGTGCGATCGTACCGTCGCCGCAAGCGGTGGCTCAGCTAATGCGCAAATTTTACGACACATTAGAAACCCGATCAGACGACGAACGCGCCAGCGATATTTCACGCGACCTCCCACGCCAAATCGCCAATGCACAAACATACGCCATGGGTTTCAAAACCTCATTGGCGGATGTGAATGCAGGTATGATCACGGATATGGCCGCATTGGCTAAATTGCCAATCCTGCGCAAATCCGATCTGTCATCCGCACAATCGCAAACGCCCCCCTTGGGCGGTTACTCAACCTCGGCACCACAGAACATTCATCAGTTGTTCCAATCACCGGGTCCAATCTATGAAATGGGCCAACGCGGTGGTGACTGGTGGCGCTTTGGACGTTTCGTTCATGCCGTTGGAATTGGCGCAGGCGACATTGTTCAAAACACATTTTCATATCATTTCACACCCGCCGGCGCGATGTTCGATAACGCCGCCGCCGCCGTTGGCGCATCTGTTTTCGCCGCCGGCCCCGGTCAAACAGAACTACAAGCTCGGGCCGCTGCAGATTTACGCGTCACCGCATACGCAGGAACCCCAGATTACCTAAACACCATCCTGATCAAGGCTGATGAACTGGGTCTGGACCTGTCCGCCATCAAGTCCGCCGCCGTCAGTGGCGGGCCACTCTTCCCGCAAATCCGCAACGCCTACATTGATCGCGGCATCAAATGCCTGCAATGCTACGCCACCGCAGATCTGGGCCACATTGCATACGAAAGTGATGCAATGGACGGCATGATCATCGACGAAGGCGTGATCGTTGAAATCGTTACACCGGGCACAGGCAACCCCGTCAAAGATGGCGAAATCGGCGAAGTCGTGGTCACCACAATGAACCCCGATTATCCCCTTATCCGTTTCGCGACCGGCGACCTTTCGTCAATGATGAGCGGTGTCAGCCCCTGCGGCCGAACAAATAAACGCATCACAGGTTGGAAAGGTCGCGCAGACCAAGCCACAAAAGTTAAGGGCATGTTTGTACGCCCCGAACAAGTGGCGCAATTGCTGGAACGTCACCCCGAAATTATCAAAGCACGGGTCGAAGTCACACATGACGGCACCAATGATGCCATGACGGTTCGCTTGGAATCTCCTGCTGATTCCACTGATGCCTACGCCGCCTCAATCCAAAGCGTTCTTAAACTACGCGCCAATGTGGATATCTGCGCGCCTAACAGCTTGCCCAATGATGGTTTGGTCATCGCCGATCTGCGCGATCACGGCTAACATGCAAACCCGTCTGACAAAGGCACTCAACATCGCCCACCCAATCTTGTGTGCGCCGATGGCCTTTGCTTCGGGTGGCGCTCTGGCCGCCGCCACAACACAGGCCGGTGGTTTAGGTTTTATCGGTGGTGGTTACGGCGACGCCGATTGGCTGGATGAACAATTCGAAATTGCTGGCGATACAGATGTCGGATGCGGTTTCATCACATGGTCACTGGCAAACAACCCTGCTTTACTAAAACAAGTTTTGGATAAATCACCGCGCGCAATATTCCTGTCATTCGGCAACCCCGCACCTTTCGCCGCGCAAATTCACGCGGCGAATGTCCCCCTAATCTGCCAAGTTCAAACCCTACGCGACGCCAAACACGCCATTAGCATTGGCGCACAATATATCGTGGCCCAAGGGACAGAGGCAGGCGGCCACGGCGAAGTCCGCACCACATTCACCTTGGTGCCAGAAGTAGCGGATTACATCGCCAACAACGCCCCAAAAACAATCCTCATCGCGGCGGGCGGTATCGCCGACGGGCGCGGCTTGGCTGCCACACTAATGCTCGGCGCGGATGGCGTTCTGATCGGCTCTCGCCTATTGGCAACAACACAGGCTTTGGTTCACCCGAACTTGCTACAAGCACTATTTAACGCCACGGGTGATGATGCATTGCGCAGTAAAATCGTGGACATCGTGCGCGGTCGCTATTGGCCAGATCGTTATACAATCAACCTTATCCAAAACGCATTTTCCGATGAATGGCATGATCGCTCAGATGAATTGCGCACCAATACAGATGCCCAAAATTCATGGAACAATGCCTTGATGACAGGCGATGCCAACATCGCAAACATCTTTGTTGGGCAGGGCGCGGGGCTCATCAACGCCACAGACTCAACGGCTAACGTGATCACCGAAATCATGGCCGACGCCAGCCAACACCTATCCCGCTGGGCCTAACACATGAATCACTTGCAAATTCACACCCTTCCAATTAAAAGGAACGAACGTTCATTTAATTACAGGACACCCATGGCACGCACCATCGGCGCAGATGGCCGCAAAACGGCCCAACGCATACTCGACCAATCTTTGCCCCTGATTGCAAAGCTGGGGTATTCTGCCGTGTCCATGCGCATGATCGCGGGTGCTGTTGGTGTGAACGTAGGCGCGCTTTACAACCACTTTCCGAACAAACAACAAATCTTGGTGCGTCTAATGACGGATCATATGAATGCACTGTTGGCGGGTTGGCATGAAATCGAAACTGATGGCCTCTCTCCTGCGCAACGCATCGAACAATTCGTTCGTTTCCACATCGCATTCAATATCCCTCGCTCCGAAGACGTGTTCATTTCCTTCATGGAATTACGTTCGCTGGAACCAGAAAATCACAAAATGATCGAGGGCCTGCGTAGCCAATACGAAAACATCGTCGCCTCCATCATCCGCGATGGATCAGACGCAGGTCAATTCAACGTCGCAGACACTCACGTCGCCACAATGTCGGTGCTGGGTTCGCTGGTTGGCGTCAACACATGGTACCGCGAAACGGGCCGTTTATCGAAATCCAAAATCCAAGATTACTACGTCGAAATGACATTCCGTGCTCTTGGTTACTCCACAGAAAGAGATGCAAATGTTTAACGAAACAATGAACTTCAACTTGGGCGAAGATATTGATGCATTGCGCGACACAGTCCGCCGTTTCGCCGCCGATGAAATCGCACCTCGCGCGGCTGAAATCGACGCATCAAACGAATTCCCAATGGACCTATGGGAAAAAATGGGCGCCCTTGGCCTGCACGGCATTACAGTACCCGAAGAAAACGGCGGCGTCGAAATGGGCTACCTCGCACATTGCATCGCAATCGAAGAAATCAGCCGCGCCAGCGCCTCCGTTGGCCTATCATACGGTGCGCATTCCAACCTTTGCGTCAACCAAATTAACCGCTGGGGCACCGTTGATCAAAAGGCAAAGTATTTGCCTAAACTCATCTCTGGTGAACACGTTGGCGCATTAGCCATGTCCGAACCGGGCGCTGGCTCCGATGTCGTATCGATGAAATTGCGCGCCGAAAAGCGCAACGATGGCTTTGTGCTAAACGGCAACAAAATGTGGATCACCAACGGCCCCGATGCCAACACATTAATCGTTTACGCAAAAACCGATCCCGATGCAGGCCCCAAAGGTATCACAGCATTTTTGGTAGAGCGCGAAATGGATGGTTTCTCCACAGCACAAAAACTCGATAAACTCGGCATGCGCGGATCAAACACTTGTGAATTGGTGTTCCAAGATTGCTTCGTTCCATTTGAAAACATCCTGCACGAAGAAGGCAAAGGCGTGAACGTTTTAATGTCCGGCCTGGATTACGAACGCGTCACCTTGGCCGCTGGCCCCATCGGCATCATGGCCGCCGCCATGGATATCGTTGTGCCTTACATTCACGAACGCGAACAGTTCGGCAAACCCATCGGTACATTCCAATTGATGCAAGGCAAAGTGGCCGACATGTACACAACAATGAACGCCTGTCGTGCATATGTTTATGCCGTGGCGCAATGCTGTGACCGTGGTCAAACATCACGCAAAGACAGCGCAGGTTGCATCCTATACGCCGCCGAAAAGGCAACACAGGTAGCACTTGAATCCATCCAAATTTTGGGCGGCAACGGCTATATCAACGACAATGCAACGGGTCGCTTACTTCGCGATGCGAAACTGTATGAAATCGGCGCGGGCACATCTGAAATCCGCCGCATGTTGATCGGCCGCGAACTCTTTAACGAAACGGCATAAACAATGGCGATCCTGAAATCCAAACTGAACCCAAACGCACCTGAATTCGCCACCAACGTGGCGCATAACACCGCGCTGGCCGATAACATCGCGACATTGGCTGACACTATTGCAATGGGTGGCCGCAAATCATCGCGCGATCGCCACATCGCACGTGGCAAATTGCTGCCGCGCGACCGCGTTATGGGTCTATTGGACAAAGGATCGCCATTCCTCGAAATCGGCCTCTTCGCCGCCCACAAACTCTACGATACCGATCTTCCCGCCGCTGGCGTCATCGCGGGCATCGGCCGCGTATCGGGCCGCGACTGTATGATCTTATGCAACGACGCCACAGTCAAAGGCGGCACATACTACCCCGCCACGGTGAAAAAACACCTTCGCGCACAGGAAATCGCAAACGAAAACAACCTGCCCTGTATCTACTTGGTCGACAGCGGCGGCGCTAACCTGCCAAACCAAGACGAAGTCTTCGCCGACCGCGATCATTTCGGGCGCATATTCTATAACCAAGCACGCATGAGCGCGGCTGGCATCCCCCAAATCGCTGTGGTCATGGGATCATGTACCGCTGGCGGCGCATACGTCCCAGCCATGTCAGATCAAACCATCATCGTTCGCGAACAAGGCACAATTTTCCTTGCTGGCCCACCACTGGTGAAAGAAGCCACAGGCGAAGAAATCGATGCAGAAACATTAGGCGGCGGTGACACCCACACGCGCCTATCTGGCGTCGCAGATTATCTGGCCGACGATGACACACATGCCCTCGCATTGGCACGTCAATGCGTTGCTAACCTTGGCCCCGCACCCGCATCATCCCTGCTGGAACGCGATGCCAAACTCCCACTCTTCGACGCCGATGAACTCCTTGGCGTCGTCCCCGCAGAATCCAAGACCCCATTTGATATCCGCGAAGTCATCGCCCGCATCGTCGATGGTTCCGAATTCGAAGAATTCAAAGAACGCTTCGGCACCACCCTCATCTGTGGCTTCGCCCACATCGATGGCATGACGGTCGGCATCCTCGCCAACAACGGCGTGTTGTTTTCAGAAAGCAGCCAAAAAGGCGCGCATTTCATCCAACTCTGCACCAAACGCAAAATCCCATTATTGTTCCTACAAAACATCACAGGCTTCATGGTTGGCTCAAAATACGAAGCAGGCGGCATCGCCAAAGACGGCGCAAAACTGGTCACCGCTGTATCCTGTGCTAACGTCCCCAAAGTAACTGTTGTCGTCGGCGGATCATACGGTGCTGGCAACTACGGCATGTGTGGTCGCGCCTACAGCCCACGATTTATGTGGATGTGGCCCAACGCAAAAATCTCCGTCATGGGCGGTGAACAAGCGGCAGGCGTTATGGCATCAGTCACAAAAACAGCCGTCGAAGCAAAAGGTGGCACATTCAGCGCGGACGACGAGCAAAACCTAAAACAACCCATCTTGGATCAATTTGCCGAACAATCCGATCCACTGTACGCATCCGCACGCCTGTGGGACGACGGTATCATTGACCCACGCAAAACCCGCGATGTAATCGCACTGTCACTACGCGCCGCATCAAACGCCCCCGTTAACGACACGCCCTTCGGCGTGTTCCGCATGTAAGGATCAGCACATGTTTACTAAAATCCTCATTGCAAACCGTGGCGAGATTGCTTGCCGTATCATTAAAACGGCACGCGCCATGGGCGTTCAAACCGTGGCCGTCTATTCTGATGCGGATGCAAATGCCCTGCACGTAAAAATGGCTGACCAAGCCGTCCACATCGGCCCATCCCCCGCCGCTGACAGCTATCTACAAATGGATGTGTTGATTGACGCCGCTCAACAAACCGGCGCACAAGCCATTCATCCGGGCTACGGCTTTCTGTCGGAAAACCCTGATTTCGCACAAAAAATCGCTGATAACGGCATGGTCTTCATCGGCCCATCCCCTGAATCCATCCGCCAAATGGGCCTAAAAGACCGCGCCAAAGAATTAATGGAAATCGCCAACGTCCCCGTCGTTCCTGGATATCACGGCCAAAACCAAGACCCCGTATTCCTTGCCGCAGAAGCCGTAAAAATCGGCTACCCCGTATTAATCAAGGCGCGTGCAGGCGGCGGCGGCAAAGGTATGCGTTTGGTGGAAAACCCTGTCGATTTCGAAACGCTTCTACAATCCGCACAACGCGAAGGCTTGGCCAGCTTCGGCGACGCCCACGTCTTAATCGAAAAATTCATTCAATCACCACGCCACATCGAAGTCCAAGTTTTCGGCGACACCCACGGCAACGTCGTCCACCTTTTCGAACGCGATTGCTCCATGCAACGCCGCCACCAAAAAGTGATCGAAGAAGCCCCCGCACCCAACATGCCTGTCGACCTTCGCACAGCTATGACAGACGCGGCAATCAAGGCCGCAAAACAGATCGACTACTACGGCGCTGGCACCATCGAATTCATCGTCGATGGCTCTGGCCCACTGCGCGCAGATGGTTTCTGGTTCATGGAAATGAACACCCGCCTACAGGTAGAACACCCCGTAACCGAAGCCGTCACAGGAACAGATTTGGTCGCATGGCAACTCCACGTGGCATCGGGTGCCGCACTACCCCTCAAACAAAATGAAATCACCTTAAACGGCCACGCATTCGAAGCACGCATCTACGCCGAAGATCCCACCGCCGATTTCAAACCCGCACCAGGCACCTTATCATCCCTGCAATTCAATACTGATGCGCGCATCGATACAGGCGTAGAAACAGGCGACGTCGTCAGCCCATTTTACGATCCCATGATCGCCAAAATCACGACCCACGCCGATGATCGCCAAACCGCGCTGAACGCGCTGGTGGACGGCCTGCAAAACACATTCGCGGCAGGCACGCCTACCAATCTTGGCTTCCTATCACGCTTGGCCACTGACCCCGATTTCGCAACCGCAAAACTGGACACAGGTCTGATCGAACGCAAAATGGACACACTGTCTTCTGTGCCAAACACCAGTGATTTCGATCTCCTCTGCGCGATCATCACCACTCACGACATCGATCTAAACGCTCCGCATCTTGGCTGGCAAATGTGGCAGGCCCCTGCCGTCAACACGGCCTTTGATGAATGTGGAAATGTTTCCCTGATCATCAACGCCGATACCATCACCGTTGGCGAAACCAATTTCACACGGGTCATACGCAACGCCGATCAAATCACCGCCACCACAAACAATACCCAGCATCGCGCAACCACAACCGTGGCAGGCAACACCGTCACAATCAAATCCGCTGCCGACGCAAAAACCCTAACCATCCCAGCACCACTGGATGTGGCGGCTGGCGCAGATGAAAACAGCGATCAAATCATCGCGCCAATGACAGGCACGGTCACCTTGGTTCACGTCGACGTTGGCGATACCGTCACCATGGGCGATCCACTGGTTGTGATGGAAGCTATGAAAATGGAACACGTCCTAACCGCACCACGCGACGGCACAATTGATCAAATTTTCTGCACCCAATCCAGCGCCACATCTGAGGGCACGATTTTGGTAACGCTCGTGGAAATCGACGCATGACAAACATGATCACCATATACGAGGTCGGCCCCCGCGACGGATTACAAAACGAATCCACGCTGATCCCGACGTCAGATAAAATCGCACTGATCAATGCCCTATCCAAAACAGGCCTGCGCAAAATCGAAGCCACCAGTTTCGTCTCCCCAAAATGGGTGCCTCAAATGGGCGACGCGGCGGACGTCATGGCGGGCATCACCCGCAATCCATCTGTGGATTACGCCGTGCTAACTCCTAACATGCGCGGCCTCGATGGCGCGCTGTCCGCCAACGCTGACGAGGTCGCAATTTTCGGCTCCGCATCCGAATCCTTCAGCCAGAAGAACCTAAACTGTTCTATCGCCGAAAGCATCGAACGCTTCGCTCCCGTGGCAAAAGCGGCGCATAACGCAAACGTAAAACTACGCGGCTACGTATCGTGCATCACCGATTGCCCCTACGAAGGAACAATAAAACCCGCCGCTGTTTTGGACGTTGTTGCAAAACTTGTTGACCAAGGGTGTTATGAAATTTCCCTTGGCGACACGATTGGCAAAGCAACACCCGATGCAATCAAACGCCTGCTCTCAACACTGCTCTTGGCATTCCCTGCCGAACTGTTCGCGGGCCATTTCCACGACACATCTGGCAACGCGATTGAAAACGTCGCCACCGCCTTACCTTTCGGCTTGCGCACATTTGATTCCGCCATCGGTGGTCTTGGCGGCTGCCCATATGCACCAGGTGCAAAGGGCAATGTTTCCACCATTCCATTGGTCGAATATCTTCACAACAACGGTTGGAAAACGGGCCTAAACATGTCCGCGCTGGCCGACGCCAATGCCATCCTAAACGGATTCGGATTGAAAGGATCATCATGACACTTGAAACCATCCACATCGCCACCGGCCAACGCGGCATCGCCACGTTAACATTGGCGCGCCCCGAAAAACACAACGCCATCAGCGCACAAATGATGACAGAAATCACCGATACCTGTGCGGCCATAAATAATGATAAAACTATCCGCGCCGTCGTCCTACGCGCACAAGGAAAATCATTCTGCGCAGGCGGCGATCTCGATTGGATGCGAGAACAATTCGCCGCCGATCGCTCAGGTAAAATCACACAGGCAACCGTCCTGTCCAACATGCTAAATGCACTCGATACCCTAAACAAACCCCTAATCGGCATTGTTGAGGGCAACGCATTCGGCGGCGGCCTTGGCCTAATGGCGGTTTGCGATATTGTCATCGCCAAACCCAACCTAAAATTCGCATTCACCGAAACAAAACTGGGCTTAATCCCCGCCACCATCGGCCCCTTCGTGTTGCGCCGAATGGGCGAAACATACGCCCGCCAAGTGTTCATCACCGCCAAAACATTCGACACAGCATTCGCCCAAACCTGTGGACTGGTTAGCATCACATCGGCTGATACCGACGCCGCACTAGAAACCGAGATCAACGCCGTTTTGGCCACGCAACCCAACGCCACGTCAATGGCCAAGGATCTGTTGCAAACCCTACGGGCCACTGATACCAAAACAGACATCACAACCTCGATAAACGCACTGGCAGATTGCTGGCAGGGTGCCGAGGCTCAGCAACAAATCTCCGCATTCTTGAAAGGTAAATCATGACCAAAACAGTAGTCATCACAGGCGCCGCACGTACACCAATGGGTGGATTTCAGGGCGATTTTGCCACCGTACCAGCCACCGAATTGGGCGCATCCGCAATCCAAGGTGCCGTCGCAAACGCTGGCCTTTCTCCCGACGCAATCGACGAAGTTCTAATGGGCTGCGTCCTACCCGCTGGCCTTGGCCAAGCCCCCGCACGCCAGGCCGCACTAGGCGCTGGCCTGCCGTATTCAACACCATGCACAACCGTAAACAAGGTCTGCGGTTCAGGCATGAAAACCGTGATGACCGCCCACGATCAAATCATCTCTGGCTCACAAACCACAATGATCGCTGGCGGCATGGAAAGCATGACATTATCTCCATACCTGTCTCCATCTAACCGTTCAGGCGCACGCCTTGGCCACGCCACACTAAAAGATCACATGTTCATTGATGGCCTCGAAGACGCCTACGAAGAAGGCAAATTAATGGGTCACTTCGCCGAGATGTGCGCACAAAAATACCAATTCAGCCGCGAAGACCAAGATGCATATGCATTGCGTTCATTATCAAACGCATTGGACGCCGAAAAAACAAATGCATGGGACGGTGAAATCACACCATTCACAGTGAAAACGCGGCGCGGCGAAACAGTGGTTTCAGCCGACGAACAACCATCCAAAGCACGCCCAGAAAAAATTCCACAACTGCGCCCTGCATTTTCCAAAGACGGCACAGTCACCGCGGCCAACGCCTCATCCATTTCGGACGGTGCCGCCGCAATGGTTCTTACATCCGAAGAAAACGCAAAAGCCACAAACACGGCCATCCGTGCGCGCATCATTGGCCACGCCAGCCACGCACAAGAACCACAATGGTTCACAACTGCACCCGTTCCAGCCGTGGAAAAACTGCTCAAAAACATCGGCTGGTCTGTGGACGATGTTGACCTGTGGGAAGTGAACGAAGCATTCGCCGTTGTGCCAATGGCCTTCGCCCAAGAATTGGGAATCGAACGCGATATACTAAACGTAAACGGCGGCGCATGTGCATTGGGCCATCCCATCGGCGCATCCGGCACACGCATTATCGTCACCCTTCTAAACGCCATGGAAAAACGCGGCCTTAAACGCGGCGTAGCAGCCATCTGTATTGGCGGCGGCGAAGGTGCGGCAATCGCAATCGAAAGGGAATAATCATGGAAATCACATCAAACACATCGGCCATCGTCACAGGCGGTGCATCAGGCCTTGGCGCAACAGTCGCAACCGCATTGGCCGCACGCGGGATCAAGGTGGCCCTGCTGGACATGAACGCTGAAGCTGGCGAAAAACTGGCCACTGAACTGGGCGGCGTATTTTGCCAAACAGACGTCAGCGACGCAGACAGCGTCACAGCGGCACTAGCCAAAGCACGCGCGGCCAACGGACAGGAACGCATCTGCGTAAACTGCGCCGGCATCGCCCCCGCCGCCAAAACCGTTTCACGCGGCGCGGCCCATGATTTCGCTCTGTTCCAAAAAGTCATCAACATCAATCTGTGCGGTACATTCAACGTGGCATCTCAATCCGCACTTGGCATGTCCAACGCAGATGCATTGAACAACGACAATGAACGCGGCGTTATCATCAACACCGCTTCTGTCGCGGCGTTTGAGGGTCAAATGGGTCAGGCCGCATATGGCGCATCCAAAGGCGGTGTTCATGCCCTATCAATCCCAATGGCACGCGATCTAGCTAAATCTGGTATCCGCGTTTTAGCCATCGCGCCGGGTATTTTCGCCACCCCAATGGTCACCGCATTCCCGCAAGAAGTGCAAGACAGCTTGGCCACAAACATCCCATTCCCAAATCGTTTGGGTGCACCAGAAGAATTCGCAAAACTGGTGATCGCAATGATCGAAAACGCCTACCTGAACGGCGAAACCATCCGCCTTGACGGCGCAACACGCATGCAACCCCGCTAGGAGACATTCCATGGATTTCGCCCTCACAGAAGAACAACAAATGATTTTCGACATGGCCTATCAATTCGGCCAAACGTCAATTGCACCCCACGCAGTGGAATGGGAACGCGCAGAAAGCATCCCAAAATCTGTGTTAAAAGAAGCCGGCGAACTCGGCTTTGGCTCAATCTACGTCCCCGAAGAATTGGGTGGAACAGGTCTATCACGTCTCGACGCCACATTGATATTCGAGGCATTATCCATGGCCTGCCCATCCGTCGCAGCCTTCATCTCAATCCATAACATGTGCACAAACATGGTCGCAAAATACGGCACGGACGCACTGAAATCTGAATGGTTGGATCGTCTACTGGCAATGGAAATCTACTGTGCATATTGCCTAACTGAACCAAACTCAGGCTCCGACGCCGCCGCCCTACGCACCCGCGCAGAACGCACAAACGATGGTTTTTCCCTCACAGGAAACAAAGCATTCATTTCAGGTGGCGGTTACGCCGATCTGTATCTGGTCATGGCTCGCACAGGCGAAGATGGCCCCAAAGGTATTTCAACGCTGGCCGTCCCCGATGGCAGTGATGGTTTATCTTTCGGCGCATTAGAACAAAAAATGGGCTGGCGCGCGCAACCCACCGCTCAGGTGCAAATGGATGCCTGCAACGTCCCTACAGACAATCTGCTGGGCGACGAAGGCCGCGGTTTCACTTACGCAATGGAAGGTCTCGACGGCGGCCGCCTAAACATCGCCGCATGCTCATTGGGCGCGGCCGCACAGGCCCTAAAAATCGCCATGACATACATGGGCGAACGCCAAGCATTCGGTCAAACATTGGATAAATTTCAAGCTCTACAATTTAAACTCGCAGAAATGGAAACCAACCTGTCCGCCGCACGCGTGTTCCTACACCAAGCAGCGTGGAAGCTGGACAACAACGAACCTGACGCCACAAAATACTGTGCCATGGCTAAAATGTTCGTCACCGATAAATGCTTCGACATCGCAAACGACGCGCTGCAAATGCTGGGCGGCTACGGCTATCTTCAGGATTACGGCATCGAAAAACTGGTTCGCGATATGCGCGTTCATCAAATCCTCGAAGGCACAAATCAAATCATGCGCATGATCATCAGCCGCACAATGTTAATCGAACGTGACCGCGCATGACTGATCTAATTGTTACCAATCAGGGCGCCGCAGGCCGCGCCACCCTAAATCGTCCCAAAGCGCTAAACGCCATCACCCACCAAATGCTGTTGGACTTGGAAACAGCAATTCAAGGCTGGGCCACAGACGACAACATAAAATTGGCCCTAGTCGACGCAGTTGGCGATCGTGCATTTTGCGCAGGCGGCGATATCGTCGATCTGTATGCAGAAGGCATCAAAGGCCGCGATGAAATGGCCCGCACATTCTGGCGCGATGAATACCGCATCAACGCGGCCATCGAATCCTACGCCAAACCATACATCGCCATCATGGACGGTATCGTTATGGGCGGCGGCGTTGGCATTTCCGCACACGGATCCCACCGCATCGTGACCGAGCGTACAATGTTCGCCATGCCCGAATGCGCCATCGGCATCATCCCAGACGTTGGCGGCTCATTGCTACTGGCCCGCATGCCAGGCCACTGCGGTGAATACGCAGGCCTAACAGGTGCACGCCTATCAGGGGCCGATTGTATTTACGCGGGGTTGGCCGATTTCTATGTGGAATCAGACCAGTTAGAAAACCTAAAAGCAGCTCTTTGCGAAACCGGCGATCCTGAAACCATCCGCCAATTCGCCAGCGTTCCACCTGCCAGCGATCTGGAATTGAACATCGATGAAATCAACGCATTGTTCAACGGCAACAGCGTTGCCAACATTCAAACCGCCTTGCAAAATGCCACTAGCGATTTCGCCAAATCTGCGGCCAAAGGCTTGTCACGCGGCGCACCGTTGGGCGTAATGTCAGCCTTAAAAACAATCCACACCGCACGAGTGGATAACGACATGGCACTGGCCCTACGCAACGAATATCGGTTTGTCACAAACGCTGTCGCATCAGGCGAGTTCATCGAAGGTGTCCGCGCCGCCGTCATCGACAAAGATCGCAACCCTTCATGGAAATACCCGACACTCGACAGCGTCCCAGTCGAACTCATCGATGCACTGGATCACCCCGCCCTAAATGGCGATTTCATCGCTTAACTTTGCGCCAGCAAAGTTTCTAAACCAATGCGATAGTCTGGGAATTTCAACGAAATTCCCAGCTCGCTCTTGATCAAATCATTACACACTTTTTTATTCTCGGCATAAAAACTCCGCGCCATCGGTGTCATGTCAGCGGTTTCAAAATCAATCGCTTCAGGCATCGGCATGCCCAACAATTGCGCCGCATATCCAATCACATCTTCAGGCGGCGCAGGGTCATCATCACACAGATTGTAAACTGCACCAGCACGCGGTGCCGCAATCGATGCTATCAAAACCTGCGCAATATCATCCACATGAATACGGCTAAAAACCTGATCTTTCTTGATAATTCTCCGCGCTGTTCCCGAACGCACTTTGGCAAACGGCCCACGGCCCGGCCCATAAATTCCAGCCAGACGGAAAATATGCAACGGCAATCCCAGCGCAGTCCAAGCCGCCTCTGCATCGCGTCGCATTTCGCCACGTTTCGTTGTCGGCGTCAGCGGCGTATCTTCATCCACCCAACCACCGCCATGATCGCCATAAACACCCGTGGTCGATAAATACCCAACCCATTCAAAATCGCCACCACGCAAATCATCTCCATGCGCATCCAAAACGGAATCCCCATCCGTAGTTGGCGAAACAGACGTCAAAACATGACTGGCCTTCGCAATAAACGGCGCTAAATCCGTATCAGGCCAAACAATCGGCGTGATCCCCTGTGCCCGCAACGACACCGCCTTATCCGCTGATCGCGTCGTGCCATAAACCGTCCACCCATCAGCCAACAACGCACGTCCCAGCGCGCCTGCACTGTACCCATGCCCAATGCTCAACATCACCTTGCTCATCACAAAACCTCCTGCAAACGCGCCACGGCCCAATCGGCCGCATCGCGTACAACCGCATCATCATCGCCTTGTAACGCCTGCGCAGACAACAATAAATCCACCTGCCCTGAATTCCCAATCGCATATAAAACATTACGCACAAATCGATTACGCCCAATCCGCTTGATCGGGTTTTTCGAAAACATCACCCGAAAATCAGCATCATTCAACACAACCAACTCCGCCAACTTCGGCGCCTTCAATTCCGCTCGCGCCTGATATCCAATCTCGCTCGCCTCAACCGCAAACTTGTTCCACGGACAGACCGCCAAACAATCATCACAGCCATAAATTCGATTACCCATCTTGGCGCGCAACTCCATATCCACAGGCCCTGCATGCTCAATGGTTAAATAAGATATGCATCGCCGCGCATCCAGTTGATAAGGCTCGATAAATGCTTCCGTAGGGCACACATCCAAACACGCCCGACACGACCCACAATGATCCACATCTGGGCTGTCTTTGGGCAAATCCACAGTCGTAAATATCGCCCCCAGAAAAAACCAATTGCCCAGCTCACGCGAAACCAAATTCGTATGCTTGCCTTGCCAACCTAATCCAGCCGCCGCTCCCAACGGTTTCTCCATCACAGGCGCCGTATCCACAA
>JGI20152J14361_10000590_pt1 | contig 25742 bp, 25 predicted proteins | sample COG_02_FD_14361 | JGI IMG/M metagenome (IMG submission 14361)
GCTGACTGGCGTTGTGATAGAGTTGCCGACATTGGAAAGCACGACCAAGACACTGCCAAATGTGAGCCCAGCGCAGAGGAGTGTAAAAGTATCGCGCACGTTTTTAAATTCAGCGAACACCATGTTGCCCGCCATTGCAATCAACGGAAATAGCATCGCGGCATAAATGGCCGTCATTGTATCCAATTCAAAATAGCCCATCAGTGCGCCCCACCCTGACCAGTTGAGATCATCATTCCTTGAGAGCCGTCCAACAGACCTTGGGCTGCTTGGGCCGCGAATTCATAGAGATGCTCCGTAGAAAACCCAAACCAGATACAAGCACCGGCCATGATCCACATTGGAACCAACATCATCAATGGTGCTTCTGTTGCTGTTGAGTTTGGATCGGGTTCTTGGAGGAACAGGACTTCGAAGGCGCGCCAGACATAAACCACGGCCAGAAGTGACGATAAAACGATTGCAACGGCGATTGCCAAGAACATTGCATTGTCAGGTGCGCGTTCAAGGGCGGCCTGAACCAATATCCATTTTGAAATAAACCCAGCAGTTCCCGGAACACCGATCAATGACAGACCACCAATGACAACGGCACCAGATGTGATGGGCATTTTGCGCCCTAATCCAGCGATTTGCGTGTAAAAGGCACCGCCCGAACGCAGCACATATGCGCCGACGCCCATGAACAACAATGCTTTGGTGATCCCGTGGTTAAACATGTGCAAAATAGCGGCTGTTAGCCCCGTTTCCGTCAGCAATGATATACCCAACAAGATGTAGCCAACTTGGGCGACGGACGAATAAGCCAGCATCCGTTTGAAGTTTGTCTGAAACACAGCCACGAAGGAGGCCGAGAACATCGCGATGATTGCTAAGGGCGCGAAGATGATTTCGAGTGTGTTATTTGTGAACGAAAAGTCAGGGTTATAGATCGAGAACGTAAACCGCATTACAACGTATATCGCTGCTTTTGTTGCTGTTGCTGAAAGGAAAACAGTGACGGCGGATGGGGCGAATGTGTATGCTTTTGGCAACCAAAGATGCAGTGGGAACATTGCAACCTTTAGGCCCATTCCGACAATTATAAATGCAAAGCCCGAACGCACAGTGCGGTTGGCACCTTGATCCGCAATGCGGTCTGCAAGGTCTGCCATATTCAATGTGCCAGTGGCCATGTACAACATGCCTAAACCAATCACGAAAAATGTGGCGCCGATTGTGCCCATAATCAGGTAGTCGTAGGCGGCAGTTAACGCGCGGCGGTCACGGCCAGCGCCTTGGGCCACCAAGACGTAAGTGGATAGAGACGAAATTTCCAAGAAAACAAAGACGTTAAAGGCGTCCCCTGTGACAACCATGCCCAAAAGGCCTGTGAAACACAGCATCCAACACGCGTACATCAGCGTGTGGTCGCGTGCCTTTATTTCGTCTTTGATCGAGATATAGGCGTAGGGTAAAACCACTGTGCCAATTGCGCTGATCAACAATAAAACAAAGGCATTTGCCGCATCCACGCGGTATTCAATGCCCAGTGGTGGTGCCCAGCCGCCCAAAGTATAGGCGACATAGCCGCCTTCGCGGACTTCCCACATTAGCATGATTGAAATAACCAAGGCTGTCGCAGATGCGATGAAGGCCAGCGGCCATGCCAAACGACGTGAACCCAATAAAACAATCAATGGTGCAGTGCAAAATGGAACCAATACCTGCAAGACAGGTAAATGGTCCTTAAACGTGCGCAAAGTGTGTTCAGCGACGACGGCAGTATCGGCCATTATGCCAAGCCCCCCATGGCGTTTCCATATTTGCGATTATCGTCGCGTGTCATTTCTTGTTCAATGTGAAGGATGTCTTCTTCGTCGATGGTGTTAAAGCTCTCTCTGATACGGACGATCAGGGCCAATCCCAGTGACGTGGTGGCGATGCCAACAACAATGGCCGTTAGGATCAAAACATGTGGCAGTGGGTTGGAATAAGCGATGCCAACTAATGCCTCTTTGTCGACGTGGTACTTATCATCCATTGGAAAAATTGGGGCGGTGCCGCCTGTCACTTTGCCGATTGAGACGTAGAACATGAAAACGGAGACTTGGAAGATGTTTAAGCCGACGATCTTTTTCACAAGGTTGGTTTTATCAACGACGATGAACAATCCCGTCATCATCAATACGATAAACAACAGGTAATGCGCGTGGCCTGCCAAAAATTGTAGATCAAGTAGTTTTGACATTACCAATCCTCATCTGAAATAGAAGGTGGGCGGCCAGCGAATGCGTAATAGATCGCAACCATGACACCTGTAACGGTCACGCCAACGCCAAATTCAATAACCAACAGACCCCAATGCTGACCAACTGTTGGGTGCGCTGGGGAAAAGGCATCGTAGTCCAAAAAATCGTAACCTAAAAACATTGTAGCAATGCCAGTGCCTGCATAAATCAAAACACCAAACGCCAACGTCTTGTGCACAACCCATTCAGGGAAAACCTTTTTGACAGCGGTAAGACCAAAAACGATACCGTAGATAATGAAGGCGACGGCCATAATTACGCCCGCTTGAAATCCGCCGCCGGGTGAAAAATCGCCGTGGAATTGAACGTAAAGTGCAAAGAGAATAATGGTGCCAACCAAAATTTTGGTCACCACGCGCAATATGAGGTGATGAAAAATCATGCTTGGTCCTCTTCTTCGTCTTCGCGACGGCGACGCAGGCCAGACAAAAGCAATAAAACACCAATCCCAGCAGTAAATACCACTGCGGTTTCGCCAAGCGTGTCATAACCGCGATAGCTGCCCAGAATTGCGGTCACGACGTTTGGGACATCGATGTCATCAGGGGTTCGTGCCAAATATTCGGGGCCAACGTGGATTTGTGCCGGTGCGTTTGGATCGCCAAACGCAGGCATATCTAATGTGCCGTAAACAAGTGCTGCGCCTGTGACGAGAACCACTATGAATGGAATAAAGGCGGTGTGGCGTGCGCGTCTTTCAACCGGTTTTGTCAGGGCAATTGTACCCAGTAGTAAAACTGTGGAGATACCCGCGCCAACCGCCGCCTCTGTGAAGGCAACATCTACTGCGTCCAGCGTTACGAAGAGCAATGCAGACAATAAGCTGAAAACGCCAGACAGCATCACAACCGCAAAAAGGCGTTCCATACGTACGATTGCAAGTGCGGTTAGCACCAACATTGTCAGAAGGATGATATTTGTAACTGTATCAATCATCGGATTTATCCAAATCTGCACGAAGCTGGCGTGGCGGTTTCAAACCTGAAACCAACGCGGCATTTGCAACGGCATGTGTGGAGGTTGGGCCAGTGATAAACAAAAACGCACCGATCAGGAACAATTTGAACGTTATGAGGTTCCAACCAGAATGCATCCCCATTCCCAAGAGTAGCAGAATAACACCGCCACTGTCCGTTACGGAAGCTGCGTGCAATCTTGACCAAAAGTCAGGAAAGCGAAGCGAACCAAGTGAGCCGATGATTGCAAATAAGCCGCCAGCGACAATCAAAATCCACGCAATAATATCAACGATTAAATAAAATGTGCTCATTTATCCGCCTCGCGTTTTTCAAGTACATCGCCAATAGCGCGGTAGCGGAAGAATTTTAGAATTGCGATAGTACCTACGAAATTGATCAGCGCATAAAGCAATGCGATATCCAAAAAATCTGGGCGACCCGTCAAGAAACCCAAAACGCCAATGAACAACACAGTGTGTGTTCCAAAAGAATTCGTGGACAGCACGCGGTCATAGAGTGTTGGGCCATTGTAGAGCCGAATTAACACCAAAATCATGGCAATGAAGAGGCAAATCAATGCCGTTAAGAATACGTAGTGCGGCATGGATTCAAACATCAATCAGAGCGTCCTTCGGTTTGCGTAACACGTGCATCCATATCTGCGATCGCTGTTGGATCATCGTTGGAATAGCACAGAGCATGAACCAAGAAATGATCTGGTTCGACCTCTACTGAGATCGTGCCCGGTGTTAGCGTTATTGAGTTTGCAAAAACCGTTTGGCCCAAATCAGTTTTCTGCGTGAAGGGTACTTTGAAAACATGCTGTTTGATTTGCATGTGTGGTGACAGAATAATTTTTGTCACTGCCCAATTTGCCTTGGCGATTTCAACCAGCAGCCAAAGAAGGTATTTGATTAATTGAATGGGGCGCAAATTTACGACAAGTCTGTCTGCATCGGCCGCATCATCCATGCGGCGCACAATCCATACAGCAAACAGTGCAGAACCAGCGCCAAGACCCAACGTGAGTGGCTTTTGGATACCTGACATGAGGTACCAAAGCACAAATAAACACAATGCTGTAAACAACGAGCGTAACACTTTGGTCCCCTTTCGCTGTGCAATTTAAAGTATTCAACAAAAGGGGCAAGACTGAATAACATTTTTTAACCAAAAATGGGTAATACTACCGACAATCCACGGCATTGGGTCGTGGCGGGCATGTTTACTTGACCTGTATTACTTGCGCAAACATGGTTAACACCCTATCTGATAACAAGGATTAGGCATGGTGCCGAACGGATTGTCACATGATTGAATTCCAAAATGTTAGCAAATCTTTTTGGACAGGATCGTCACGCAAAGTTATTTTAAACAACGCGTCGTTTAAGATCGAATTAGGTCAAAGTTTAGGCATTTTGGCGCCAAATGGCACCGGCAAGACGACATTAATCAACATGATGTGTGGCATCGAAAAGCCAAACGAGGGGCGGATCATTCGCACTGCAAGTACATCTTTCCCATTGGGGTTTTCAGGTGGATTGGTCAACAAGCACACTGCCCGTGAAAACGTACGTTATATTGCACGCTTGTACGATCTAGACCCCGATTATGTCGAAGCATTTTGCAGATATATCTGTGATTTGGACGAATATTTCGAAATGCCACTGACTACGTATTCACGAGGCATGAAATCGCGATTATCGTTAGCTTTAATGTTATCCTTGGATTTTGATATTTATTTGATTGACGAAGGCATGCCAAATTATACGGACCAAGAATTCAATCGCAAGGCGGGTGGCATTTTAAAAGAGAAGTTTGAAAAAGCGACGGTTGTTATCGTGTCGCATCAGGAAAAAATACTGGAAGCCTATGCCGATCGGGCCGCCGTAATGCGCGATGGCACCCTGACAATGTTTGATACGTTGGACGAAGCGAAGGCCGTTTACAATTACGAAGACGCGCCAGACAATCCATTGTTTAATGTTCAAGAATAACACGTTAACTTAAATTCAAACCTAGGACGCTAGGTGCATGAGAAGTAAGTGAAAGATTTTTATGGCTAAGTCAGACAAAGAACCAATTGAGGATGCAAAATCTGTGGAACGCAGTGTGCGTGAACAAATTGATGCCATTAAACAGGAAAACCTGTCTGGGCAACAGCTTCGGTTGGCGCGAAAGTTGGCGGCAAAGCACGGTGTAGATGCGTCGTCTGATCTGGATGCTGTGCGTTTATTGCGTGACCAAGGGCTTGACCCATTCGCAGCAACGACGATGTCTGAAACACATAATACAGAAGCACGTATCGGAACCATAGCAGATCAAGATCGCCACCTGCCTGCACATCGTGAAGGTACTGCAGTTGGCCCCATAACCGAAACCCAACGCGCACGCGCCGTTATGAAAATTCAACGCGATCTGGCGCGCAGGCGCAAACGTCGTATGGCGCAATTGTTGGCGCGGTTGTTTTTCTTTGTGGCTGTTCCAGCCATTATGGCAGGTTATTATTTTTATGTGGTTGCGACACCTATGTATTCGGTCAAAACCGAATTCATGGTGCAGTCGTCTGAAAACCCAGTTATGCCGTCGTCGTCCAGCCTGTTTGGTGGCGGTGGATCGATTTTCGGAGCAGAGGATTCAATTGGTGTTCAAGGATATTTGACATCGCCAGAAGCCATGATTCAATTGAGTGATGATCATGGGTTCATTGCTGCGTTTCAGGCTGATAATGTTGATCCTATTCAACGCCTTGACGATGATGCAAGTAATGAGACTGCCTATAAAACGTATAAAAAGAAGGTGTTGGTCGGGTTTGATCCGACTGAAGGCATTTTGCGCATGGAAGTTATTGCACCATCGCCTGAATCAGCGATGACGTTTTCAGGCGCATTGATTGGTTACGCAGAAAAACGCGTGGATGAACAAACCAGTCGACTGCGTGAAGGGCAGTTGGATGGAACGCGTAAATTACGCGAAGATGCAGAGAACAATTTAATTCAAGCCCAACAACGGGTTCTGGATCTTCAGGAAAAACGTGGCGTCTTTAGTGGTGAAGCTGAAGTTTCAGTTATTATGGGACAAGTTTCGACGCTGGAGGGTGCATTGTCCGAACGTCGTCTTGCCTTGGCCGAAGTGAATAACAATGTGAGGCCAAACAAGGCCAAGGTTAATTCATTGACCAATCAAATTAACGAGCTTGAAAAATCGCTGGCTGCGTTGCGAGAAGGTATGACCGCCGGTTCGGGAACAGATACATCCTTGGCGCGTGTAACCAGTGAGTTGGCGCAAGCGGAAGCGAACGTCTTGTTGCGCCAAACTATGTTGGCCCAATCAGTTCAAACAATGGAAGCCGCCATTATAGAGGCGAGCCGCCAAACGCGGTATCTGGCCTTGAATGTGCGTCCCGTAACACCACAAGATGCCGCCTATCCGCGTAAGTTTGAAAATACGTTTTTGTCATTTCTTATTTTTGCAGGTATCTATTTGTTGATCTCACTGACGGGATCGATCCTTCGAGAGCAAGTGAGTAATTAATATGCGTAGAATAGCACTGGCAGATTTTGAAATCGCCAACGACCGTCCATTGACCATAATTTCTGGCCCCTGTCAGTTGGAAGGTGTCGATCATTCGTTGATGATTGCTGAGCAGCTGTCCAAAGCCTGTGCACACCATGGTGCCAATTTTATCTTTAAGGGATCATTTGATAAGGCGAACCGAACGTCATTGTCAGGTAAACGTGGTCTGGGTATCGATGAAGGCTTGCGTGTTATGCAAGAAGTGAAATCGCAATTGGGTTGCCCTGTGATCACGGACATACACACAGCAGATCAATGTGCGCCCGTTGCTGAGGTCGTTGATGTTTTGCAAATACCGGCGTTTTTGTGTCGACAAACTGATTTATTGTTGGCAGCAGCAAATACCGGTGCAATCTTGAACATTAAAAAGGGTCAATTTTTGGCACCTTGGGACATGCACAATGTGCTGGCCAAAGCGACATCTACTGGCAACGAAAACGTGATGGCCTGCGAACGCGGCACCAGTTTTGGTTACAACACATTGGTGGCTGACATGCGCGGATTGCCTGAAATGGGGCGTGATGGTTTTCCGGTTATTATGGATGCTACGCATTCTGTGCAGCAACCAGGTGGCAATGGGGGATCATCTGGTGGACAACGAGAATTTGCACCCGTGATGGCGAGATGCGCTGTTAGCCTTGGAATTTCTGGTGTGTTCATCGAAAGCCATGAAGATCCCGACAACGCGCCAAGTGACGGGCCAAATATGATTTATTTGGATAAAATGCCTGAACTTATTCGTTCGTTAATGGCATTTGATCAGATTGCAAAAGAAGACCCAATTCGTCTTTAATTTAAGCATGGAAATATAAAATGACCAAACCACAGTCCTTCGTTTCCCAAAACACTTGGGAATTTTTGCACGACCCAATGATTACCCCAACCGGGTTTCGCGAATATGATGCGCGTTGGAAATATCCTGATGATATCAATCTTCCCGGCATTACCGCGTTGGGTTTGGGATTGGGTACGCAAATGCATGCGCGTGGCATCGAGCCAGTTATTGCTGTTGGCAATGATTATCGTGCCTATTCGTTGGATATCAAAAATGCATTGATGTTGGGGCTGATGCAGGCAGGTATTCACGTCAAAGATATCGGCCCCGCCGTGTCACCTATGGCGTATTTCAGTCAGTTTCATTTGGATGCGCCAGCGGTGGCCATGATCACCGCCAGCCATAATCCAAATGGATGGACGGGCGTAAAGATGGGGTTTGAACGCCCGTTGACGCATGGCCCTGATGAAATGGATGAGCTGCGTGATATCGTATTAAACGGTAAAGGCGTCGCGCGTGATGGCGGTAAATACGAACGTGTTGACGGTGTCCGCGAAGCGTATATCCGCGATCTTGTTGGTGATTTCAAAATGACGCGTAAATTGAGGGTCGTTTGCGCCACAGGCAATGGCACCGCATCTGCGTTTGCCCCCGAAGTGTTAGAACGCATTGGGGTTGAAGTTATCCCAAGCCACAATGAACTGGATTACAATTTCCCACATTACAATCCAAACCCAGAAGCCATGGAAATGCTGCACGATATGGCATCGTCAGTCACGGCGTCTGGTGCCGATTTGGCATTAGGGTTTGATGGCGATGGTGATCGTTGTGGTGTTGTGGACAATGAAGGTGAAGAAATTTTTGCAGACAAAGTCGGCGTGATCATGGCGCGTGATTTGTCGAAATTGTATCCAAATTCGACATTTGTTGCGGATGTTAAATCCACTGGGTTATTTGCATCTGATCCCGCGTTGTTGGCCCTTGGAGCCAAAGCGGATTATTGGAAAACGGGTCACAGCCACATGAAGCGCCGCGTTAAAGAGTTGGGCGCGTTGGCTGGATTTGAAAAATCAGGTCACTACTTTTTGGCTGAACCGATCGGGCGTGGATATGATTGTGGTATGCGCGTTGCAGTAGAAATGTGTAAATTACTGGATCGCAATCCAGAAATGACAATGGCCGATTTACGCCGTGCATTGCCGCAAACTTGGGCAACGCCAACGATGTCGCCATTTTGCCCAGACACTGAAAAGTATGACGTTTTGGACCGTTTGGTTCAGAGGCTGATCGCGATGGCAGATTCCGGTGCAAAAATTGCCGGACGCGCAATTACGAGCGTCGTCACCGTGAACGGAGCGCGCGTAATTTTGGAAAACGGCGCATGGGGTTTAGTGCGTGCATCCAGCAATACACCAAACCTTGTTGTTGTATGTGAAAGCCCTGAGAGTGAAGCGGAAATGCGCGCCATTTTTGCAGACATAGATACAGTCGTAAGAACGGAAAAATCCGTCGGCGATTACGACCAAACAATATAGCGTTGTATGCCCCGAGTGGGGGCATACAGTTATGCAACCTGGCCTGCGGCCCATCCCGAAGACCATGCCCATTGGAAATTATATCCGCCAAGCCACCCCGTTACATCAACGACTTCGCCGATAAAAAATAACCCTGCTACCTTTTTGGACTGCATTGTTTTTGAATCCAATTCGTCTGTGTTTACACCACCCAATGTAACCTCTGCTGTGCGATAGCCCTCGGATCCCACTGGTTTGATATTCCATGCATGGACGGCATCGGCCAAACGTTCCAAGGCAGTGTCGGATTGGTCGCCTAAATTACCTGATATCCCTGCCCCTTTGGTCGTAAAGTTAGCAACGGCCGAAGGGATCAAATTGGCCAAAGCATTATGGATGGCTTGCTTACCTCGATTTTGGCGCTGCTCTTTTAATAACGGCAAGACATTCATCCCGCACGCTAGGTTCACAGTAATATTGTCGCCTTCGTGCCAATAACTACTGATCTGCAGGATTGATGGGCCCGACAAGCCCCGATGCGTAAACAAAAGTCCCTCTTCGAAGCTGGTATTGTGGCAGGTGACGCGCGCTTGCACGGATGTGCCTGCCATTGCTTTGATCGGTTCTAACTCTTGCTGCGCAAATGTAAGTGGCACCAACCCTGGTCGCGTTTCAATGAGGGACAGGCCAAATTGTTCAGCCAATTGGTATCCCAATCCTGTTGCCCCAATTTTGGGAATCGATTTTCCACCCGACGCAACAATCAGGGATTCGCAATGTGCAGTGCCAGAACTTAGCTGAAGCACAAAATCATCGCGCTTTGACACAGATTGAACAGATGTGTCCATTTCGATAACAACGCCTGCGTCGTCTAGTGCAGTTTGCAACATCGCCAAGATTTCCTTGGCCGAGCCGTCGCAAAACAACTGACCCAGTGTTTTTTCGTGATATGCGATACCTGAACGCGCGACCCAATCAATAAAATCCCACTGGGTGTAGCGCGAAAGGCAGGATGCAGCAAAGCGCGGATTTTGCGATATAAACTTGTCATATGTCACATCAAGGTTGGTAAAATTGCACCGACCACCACCCGATATGCGGATTTTTTCGCCTGCGCGTTTGGCGTGATCAACGATCAAAACAGATCGCCCACGCTGGCCTGCTTGGATGGCACACATCATGCCTGCGGCGCCAGCGCCTATGATAATGACATCGAATTTTCTCATGGATTTGGGCCTAGGGGGATGTGGGAAACAAAACAAGTGGAAATTGAATTTTTTGGCTTGCAGGTTTTGCAATCTCGGCGTAAATAGCCCCCACGTTGGGTCGTAGCATAATGGTAATGCACCGCTTTTTGGTAGCGTAGAGTATAGGTTCGAGTCCTATCGACCCAACCACACAGTCCTTTAAAATCAAACACTCCGCACTACACACGGTATTACTGCGTGTTGCCAAAGTGTTGTGGTTATCAGCTTTGAATGGTGACACTCAAGTTCCTCTGACAACACCCAATATACATATAAATTTGGGATTAATTTTTTATTGGGGTCCGCTGAACTTAGTTGTCAAAAGATAAAACAAAATTTGCTGCAAAGAAGTAAAAAAGGGCTGAAATTATCGTAAAGATAATGAAGTCTAAATTTTGATTATGATTATGCGCAGTTACCACAGTTTTCAAAAATTCCCAAAATAGTCGCAAAAATCAGCGCTGGGATATAGCTATGAACAAACAAAGAGCTGGAAGGCAAGGAATTCAAATCAGCCTTTATTTGCGTGCCCCCAAATATTGGTTCAAGTGTAACAAACGCCAACAGGCTCCAAGCGCATATTGCAATAGGAAGCACAATTAGACGCATCGCTTTGTTTAAAGCCCTATTATCTTAAACATTCATCTTATGATCTTGTTGAGCTTGTGACAATGAACCTGAGTGAACTGGAATGAGCGTCGCAAAGAATAAAACCCGAGCTTGATGTAACACCATAATTGAAATTAAGTTAAAGGTTTCCTCATCAAAGGTGTTTTGCTGGCGCGAGGTATGATTTTAGGAGTTGGGTGATATTTATACCTGTCGGCTTTTTAGAAAGACGTTCTAAGTTGGTAGCCGAGTGCAAACACAAGCCGTAGTTTTGTAATTGCATCGTCGCCATTCCAAGTTAAGCGATCCGTACGAAATAAAGCACTATCAACCGAACAATCCAACATAGATGCTTCCTGTTTGTTTGCTGTTGTTGCAGAAAATGAGATTTCCCCCCTTGTGTAGGGAATGTTCATCAACAACCACTCGTTGGCGCTTACGGTTTCAAATGATGTGTCTTGGGCATTTGGAACGGCGAGCAGATTTATCCAACGATCCTCAAAGGCAAATGGTCTGTCGTCGGCTGTGTGAAGAGCGCTTAGATGTAGAAGTTTGCTGCTGACGGGGGTTTGCATCGATGTGCTGACGTTTGGGGGAGGTGTGTGGATAGAGCGAGTTAGTAAGCTGTAGTTATATTTTTGCCCTTTATCTTCGATCTCTTGGCGGATGATTGGGATGTTCAACGTTGCCTTGGTCGCAGGGTTCAATGCAACCCGTGTGCCTGCTTTGCGTCTGCGATCCAATATTCCAGTTTCAGCAATCTCGCGAAGGGCGCGATTCACGGTTGCGCGAGCACAGCCGAATTCGATTGCCAGTTCAGCCTCGTTTGGGATCAAGTCGCCCGGCTTCCATTCGCGCGCGTTTATGCGACGAAGAACTTCGTCTTGGACGCTTTGCCAATTGCGAAAAGAAGGGGTGTTCATATTGCGCCTTTCAAGTCCTCTAGTGTCCTCAAATAAGCAGAGGTGATACCAGCTTTGTTGAGGTGTTCACCCTCTTTTACCACATGTCGCCCTGCTGACCAGACGTCAGTGACCAGTCGGTCATCGCCTGCGAAAATCCAAGCATCCAGCACAGTGTCGCCACTGTGCCCCGCAGTGTGCACACAGGACATATCGAGGCACAACATATCGGCCCAATTGCCAACGGCAAGTGCGCCTGTATTACGCGTGGTTGCTTGTGCGCCACCTGCCAATACAGCCTCGAACAGGCGACGTCCTGTTGATTTATCTTGGGTGGCCAATGCCGCGCGGCTGTGGTCGCGAAGGCGTTGTGAATAATCCAATGTTCGCAGCTCTTCCGCCAAGGCAATGCGTATGTTGCTGTCTGAACCAATGGCAATTGCGCCATTGTTTTCCAACCAACACACGCCATCGAATATTCCGTCTCCTAGGCTGCTTTCTGTGATTGGGCATAGGCCAGCAACCGCATGGGTTCGTGCAAGGCGGACTGTCTCGTCTGCTGTCATTTGAGTGCAGTGGATCAAGCACCAACGATCATCCATTTCCATATTTTCCAGCGCCCATTCCACTGGACGTGCGCCCCAATGGGCGTGAACTTCTTCGACCTCGGGGATTTGTTCGGCCAGATGCATGTGGATTGGCCCCGTTGGGTGTAGGGTTGCGTATTGTTTCAACATGTCCATGCCAACAGCACGCAAAGAATGTGGCGCAACACCGATTCCAGCATCGCCACCAAGGTTATGTAAGGATTTCGATGCCATTTGATGCAGGGCGTGGAATTGATCAGGGTTATTTCCAAATCGGATTTGACCATCCCCCAACGGACGCTGATCGCACCCGCCGAATTGATAGTGAACTGGCAATAAGCACAAACCGATGCCTGATGTGGATGCGGCTGAAATAACGCGTTCGGACAGTTCGGCTATGTTGTCATAGTGCACGCCACCTGTTTGGTGGTGAAGGTAGTGGAATTCCGCATTGGTGGCGTAGCCCGCCTCGAGCATCTCCATTTGAACGAAAGCCGTTATGGCTTCGATGTGGTCGGGAGTCAGTTGATCCAAAAAGCGGTACATCAGTTGGCGCCATGTCCAAAAGCTGTCTGATGGATCGGGGCCACGGCGTTCTGTTAGGCCAGCCATTGCGCGTTGAAATGCGTGGGAATGTACGTTTACAGGTGCGGGCAATAACAAATCCACACGGTCACCTTGGGCAACGACCCCCGCAGATACCTGCGCAATACGTCCATCCGATCCAATCGTGATCAGGGCATCATTTGCCCACCCGGAGGTTAATAGTGCCTGTTTTGCCCAAATTTGTTTCATCGCAATCTCACTTGACGGAAATATTATGTACGTACATAATATATAAAACAATCTACATTACAAGCGAGTCGATCAATGCTTTTGACAAACCTAAAAATTGCGACATTGCAAACTAAGGCTGACTTTGGCCTGATCGAGAATGGTGCGATTGCAATTGATGGCGAGGATATTGCATGGGTTGGAAATCTGGATGATCTGCCCACTGTGTTCAGCAGTTACCCATGCCAAGATATGGGCGGGCGGCTGGTTACGCCCAGTTTGATCGATTGTCATACCCATGTTGTTTTCGGCGGCAATCGCGCCGTTGAATTTGAATTGCGTTTAAATGGGGCAAGCTATGAAGAAGTGGCCAAGGCTGGTGGTGGAATTGTGTCCACGGTCACAAGAACACGTAGCGCAAGCCAGGATGCGTTGTTGACCGACGCGTTCACGCGGGTGGATGCGATGATCGCCGAGGGCACGACAGTGATCGAAGTTAAGTCAGGCTACGGGTTGGATTTGGAAACCGAGCTGAAAATGTTGCGGGTTGCGCGCATGATTGCGAAAGAACGCGATGTGGATATTCGCACCACGTTTCTGGGCGCACATGCGGTACCCGCAGAATTCAAAGGCCGCGCTGATGAATATATCGACGATGTTTGTATCCCTACGCTGCGCGCCGCGCATTCCGAAGGTTTGGTTGATGCGGTTGATGGGTTTTGCGAAGGCATTGCATTTGATACAAAACAGATTGCACGTGTGTTCGACGTTGCGAAAGAGTTGCATTTACCTGTGAAATTACATGCCGAACAATTGTCAAATATTGGTGGAACGAAATTGGCTGCCCGCTACGGTGCATTGTCAGCGGATCATGTTGAATACGCGACGCCAGACGATGCACAAGCAATGGCAGATGCAGGTAGTGTGGCGGTGTTATTGCCAGGCGCATTTTATACATTGCGCGAAACGCAGATGCCTCCTGTTCAGGCGTTTCGCGATGCTGGCGTTCCAATGGCATTGGCAACAGATTGCAATCCCGGATCGTCGCCGCTGACCTCGTTGTTGTTGACGATGAACATGGCATGCACGTTATTTCGCATGACGCCATTGGAAGCTTTGCAAGGTGTTACTCTGAACGCTGCCCATGCATTGGGGTTGGCTGATCGAGGAACAGTAACTACCGGAATGCGTGCTGATCTGTGCGTTTGGAATATCTCACACCCCGCAGAACTGGCGTATCGGATCGGCTTTAACCCTATTCATAAACGTATTTTTAAAGGCAAATTATGACCATTACTTTGATGCCCGGCGCCACAACGTTGGCACAACTTCACACCATTTGGACAAGTGAAACAGCTGTAACGCTCCATGCTTCTGCACGCCCAAAGATCGAGGCGGCAGCCAAAATGGTTGCAGAGGCCGCCGCTGGTGAGGATGCTGTTTACGGCGTCAACACGGGGTTTGGAAAATTAGCGAGTGTGAAAATCGCCGCCGCTGACGTGGCCACCTTGCAGCGCAATCTGATCCTGTCGCATTGTTGTGGCGTTGGGGATGCATTGGTCAATGCAACGACGCGGTTGATGATGGTTTTGAAATTGATGTCATTGGGGCGCGGTGCGTCTGGTGTTGCATGGGGTACGATCGTTCAAATTGAAAATATGTTGGCCAATGGTGTGACGCCAGTGATCCCATCGCAGGGATCAGTTGGAGCATCTGGGGATTTAGCACCGCTTGCCCATATGGCGGCTGCGATGATTGGCGAGGGCGAAGCCATGTATGAAGGTGTGCGCATGTCCAGTGCGGATGCCTTGGGAAAAGCGGGTTTAAAGTCTATCACATTGGGTCCTAAAGAGGGGTTGGCGCTGATTAACGGTACACAATTTTCGACAGCGTGTGCGCTGGTTGGTCTGTGGGGCGCGTGGCAGAATGCGGCGAGTAGTGTTGTGACATGTTCATTGTCCACAGATGCGATAATGGGATCAACTGCGCCCTTGCAGGATGCCATTCACACCTTGCGTGGCCATGCTGGACAGATTGCCGTGGCACGTGCGCAACGCGCGTTGATGGAAGGGTCTGTGATCCGCGAGAGCCATGTAGATGGTGATACGCGCGTACAAGACCCGTATTGCATCCGCTGTCAGCCACAGGTGACAGGCGCAGCAATGGATTTGTTGCACTTTGCGGGGCGGACGTTAGAGATCGAGGCGAATGCAGTGACCGATAACCCGTTGGTTTTAGTGGATGATGGGTTGATTGTTTCGGGTGGGAATTTCCATGCAGAACCTGTTGGATTTGCCGCTGACCAAATCGCGGTAGCGGTTTCAGAAATTGGTGCGATTGCACAGCGCCGCGTGGCATTGATGGTCGATCCAACTCTGAGCTTTGATTTGCCACCCTTTTTGACGCCTGATCCGGGCCTGAATTCTGGTCTGATGATCGCAGAAGTGACAACCGCCGCTTTGATGAGTGAAAATAAACACCTTGCGAACCCTTGTACAACGGACAGCACGCCAACGTCTGCAAACCAAGAAGACCACGTCAGCATGGCGGCGCATGCGGCGTATCGATTACTGAAGATGAATAAGAACTTGAATGTGATTTTGGGCGTCGAAGCCATGTGTGGTGCCCAAGGAATTGCATTTCGCGCGCCACTTAAAACCAGCAGCCCTTTGCAGATTGTTATAAAAACACTGCGCACTGAGGTACCTGAATTGACAACAGATTGCTATATGGCGCCATCGCTGGAAGCCGCTGCAAGGATGGTTGCGGATGGGCGATTGACGGATAGTGTTGCGTTACCAGATTTCGTTAAAGGTGCCTCTGGATGAAGCCCGTAAAGATCATTCATGGCACCGGCCCCATTGTTTTGGGGATGCCACATGTTGGAACATTTCTGCCTGATGAAATCCACGAACACCTGAACGCAAACGGTCGAAAATTGGCGGATACGGATTGGCACATTGAGCGCTTGTTCGATGGGTTGTTGAAAGGCGTATCATCCGTACAAGCTACGTTTCACCGGTATGCGATTGATGCAAATCGTGATCCAATGGGCGAAAGTCTGTACCCTGGGCAGAATACAACATCATTGGTTCCGTTGTCCGATTTTGATGGCGTCGATATCTGGGAAACGATGCCAACCTCAGATGGGATTGAACAGCGTTTAAGGTTATTTCATGCCCCATATCACGCAGCGCTTAAGTCAGAGCTGGGGCGTGTGCGTGACTTGCATGGAATTGCCATTCTGTTTGACTGTCATTCCATCCGTTCACAAATCCCATTTTTGTTTGAGGGTATTTTGCCGGATCTAAATATCGGAACAAATAACGGCACAACCTGTGCACCCTGCATCGAGAGGGTGATTTTCGACACGGCCAAAAATGCCGATGGGTTTAGCGCTGTTTTAAATGACCGTTTCAAGGGTGGTTGGACCACACGACATTACGGACAACCCACTAAGGGAATTCATGCGATCCAGCTTGAAATCGCGCAATCAACATATCTGTGTGCAGAAGCTGCACCATGGGATTATGATCCTGTTAAAGCAGATAAACTGCGCGCACATCTTAAATCTATGCTCACCTCTTTGGTCGATTTGGCCACAACTCTTGGAGATTCTAAATGAACAATCCCCGTAAAAATACCCGCGACGTTTTCCCCGCTACTGGGTCGAAAATCACTGCCAAGAGTTGGCTGACAGAAGCACCGATGCGGATGTTAATGAACAATTTGCATCCTGATGTGGCTGAAAACCCACATGAGTTGGTTGTGTACGGTGGCATTGGGCGTGCGGCGCGGACATGGAAAGACTTTGATCAGATCGTTGCCAGTCTGAAAGACTTGGAAGACAATCAAACGTTGTTGGTTCAGTCCGGAAAGCCAGTCGGCGTGTTCCAAACGCACAAAGATGCGCCGCGTGTTTTGATCGCAAACTCTAACCTTGTACCACATTGGGCGAATTGGGATCACTTTAACGAATTGGATAAGAAGGGTTTGGCCATGTACGGCCAGATGACTGCTGGGTCGTGGATTTACATCGGATCACAAGGCATCGTTCAAGGCACCTATGAAACATTTGTTGAGGCTGGGCGTCAGCATTTTAATGGGGATCTGACAGGCAAATGGGTTTTGACGGGTGGTTTGGGCGGCATGGGTGGCGCGCAACCATTGGCGGCCGTTATGGCAGGTGCGTGTTGTTTGGCAGTTGAATGTAACCCAGACAGTATCGATTTTCGTCTGCGTACAAAATACGTAGATGAACGTGCCGATACATTGGACGAAGCGTTAGAAATGATTGAGCGCTGGACAGCGGCAGGCGAAGCAAAATCAGTTGGATTGTTGGGCAATGCTGCGGATATTTTCCCTGAATTGGTCAAGCGTGGTATCCATCCCGATATGGTGACAGATCAAACCAGTGCGCATGATCCAATCAACGGATACCTACCCCAAGATTGGACAATGGGCGAATGGAAAGTGAAGCGCGAAAGCGATCCAAAAGCCGTAGAAAAAGCGGCGCGAGCGAGCATGAAAATACATGTTGCAGCAATGGTTGATTTCCATAACGCTGGTGTTCCCACATTCGATTACGGCAATAACATTCGCCAAGTGGCGTTGGAGGAAGGGCTGACAAATGCCTTTGATTTTCCGGGGTTTGTACCCGCATATATTCGCCCTCTATTCTGTCGTGGCGTTGGCCCATTTCGTTGGGCTGCATTGTCCGGTGATCCAGAGGATATTTATAAAACAGATGCCAAGGTCAAAGAACTGATTGATGATCCGCATTTGCATAACTGGTTAGACATGGCGCGTGATCGCATTGCGTTCCAAGGCCTGCCTGCACGTATTTGTTGGGTTGGTTTGGGTGTACGCCATAAACTGGGGTTGGCGTTTAACGAGATGGTACGCACGGGCGAATTATCCGCACCTGTCGTTATTGGACGTGATCATTTGGACAGCGGTTCCGTTGCCTCGCCCAACCGCGAAACAGAAGCCATGAAAGACGGATCTGATGCCGTTTCAGATTGGCCATTGCTGAATGCAATGTTGAATGTTGCCAGCGGTGCAACTTGGGTATCACTACATCATGGTGGGGGCGTTGGGATGGGCTTTTCACAACACTCTGGCATGGTGATTTGTTGCGATGGTTCCGAAGATGCGGATCGACGTATAGCAAATGTCTTGTGGAATGATCCTGCAACGGGCGTCATGCGCCACGCAGACGCGGGATATGAAATAGCGATAGATTGCGCCAAAGAAAATGGGTTAGATTTACCTGGTATATTGGGGAAGAAATAACGTTTTAAAGGCCGTTTAGTATGTCGGCTCTTGGGCAGTAGAAATAACATGCGATTGTTGAAAAATGTTTGCTTTGGGGAAATCACACGCCGGTTGGATGACCGCACACGAAAGGTGGGGTCGCTATTGCAGTTTGTCCATGACAATCCGCCCGTCTTCTAGAGTGATTATCCGATCGGCCATTTCAAGGATTCGCGGATCATGCGTGACCATCACTGTGGTGGTGCCGCGGATTTTTCCAAGGGATTTGAGCATTTGGACGACTGTGTGACCGGACTCTTTATCCAAGGCTGCGGTGGGTTCATCGGCCAGAATTATCTCGGGGTTTGATACCAATGCGCGCGCCACTGCGACACGTTGTTTTTGGCCGCCAGATAGGTTTCCAGGAAGGTAATTTCGTCGATCCGCAAGGCCGAGCAGGTCAAGGATGTGATGCGCTGCTTTGCGCTGTTTCACAGCGTTGCCACTGCCGTGCACTTGAAGCCCCATCAATACGTTTTGCGTGGCGGTCAGGCTTTCATGCAGGTTGTGGGCTTGAAAAATAAACCCAAGACGGCGGCGAAGATCGACCAGCACCGCTTCACTTGCGCCATTGAGGTCATTGTTGAGGACTTGAACATGGCCATCTTTTACTTCGCGCAGGCAACCGATTAAGGTGAGCAGTGTTGTTTTACCAGAGCCAGAAGGCCCCATAAGAACCGTCAGGCTGCCACGGGCAATATCCAGATTGATGTCAAAGATCGCCTGCTTGCGGGCATCACCTAAGCCGAAATAGTGATCAAGGCCGCGTGTCGTAATGGGTGCATCAGTCATTAGAATAAATCCGCTGGATCTGCGTTGGCAAGCCTGCGAGTGGCAATCGCCCCTGACAGGCTGCACGCCGCAAGGGTGCCAAAGAACACAAGGATCGCGCGGTTGACGTCCATTTCGACCGGTAAGCCCGTGAAGGACACCATCCCAGCATAAAGCCCGAGAGAGACAAAAAAACCGGGGATAAAGCCGAAAACTGCAAGGATAATCGCCTGCTCGAACACAATGCCGAGAAAGAACGGTTGGCCATATCCCATAGCTTTGAAAGTCGCATATTCGCGCAAGTGTTCAGCAACGTCGGTAGACAACACTTGATAGACAATGACCAGTCCGACGAGGACCCCCATGAAAACGCCAAAACCAAAGATGATACCTGTTGGGCGTTCGGTCGACATATAAACCAAATCGCTGTTGGCGGAGGCCTGCAGGCTTTGGATGCGTAAATTGCTGCTTGGTATAGCCTCGGTCAGACGGGCAACTACTGTATCAACGGCAACGCCATCAGCAATATGGATCAGAATGTGATTGGGCGCGCCGCTGGTTCTGTTGGGAAACGCCCGCAAAAATGTTTGATCGGACATGATCATCATCCCGTCAGCCAAAAAACCACCACCCACATCCATTGTGCCAACAGCCGTAAGGGTGTTGCCGCCTGTCTCAAAACTGAAACGGCCCCCTTCCATGAGGTCGTCAATGACCAAAGCAGGCATGCCACGCGTCCCTTCGTCCAGCAAGACCGTGCTTTCAATGTTCAAATTTTCCAACAAGGGTGCAATAGCTTGGCCTGCGAAATGGGGCTTGGTGACATCCATGCCAAAACTAAGAAGAGACACCGATGATCCATCATCAAGGGTGAAAGGTAGATTTCCAATGAATAGAGGCGTGCCTTCTGTAACGCCCGCTACGCCAAGTGCCTGAAACATTCGGGTGCGAGGTATGTGTCCTCCATCCGTCAAAGTATTCCCGTCCTTGGATGAAAGGATGATATCTGCGTTTAGCATCGCATATGGGGCCTCAGTTGAGCTGTTCAGTGCGCCCATAATGCCAAGCTGCATGAACACCAAAAGATTGGCAAAGGCCACGCCAGCCACTGCGGCGAAAAACCGGCCCCGACTGTGGGTCAATTGCAACCAGCCAATAGGCAACCGGCCAAACAAAAGGGTCAACAAGCGGCTCAAGGGATGCGGCCAGCGTCGATACGTACAATGGCTTCAAGGTTAGTGTATGGTGCCGCGAAGGGGGAAGATGCGGCATCAAGGGTCACAATCACATCAACGACCCGCGCATCGGTGTTAGCTGCTGGATCGTCAGAGGTGATTGACTGTCGCCCGATTTCAAGCCCGATGGCAGAGACTTTGCCCGTCAAATCCTGCGCCAATGCATCCGCGCTAATGACCGCTGGATCACCGATTGTAACGCGGCCAATCATGGTTTGGTAAACCTCTGCTTCGACCATCATTTGCGAGGTGTCACCAAGATCTAAGATCCCCGCAGTTCCGGGACGTTCGCCCGCGCGTACGTTGATATCGAGAACTTTGCCACGAACAGGCGCACGCACATAGGCACGATCCAAATCCTGTTGTGTACTGGCAAGCGTGGCACGCGCGGCATCCAGATTAGCCTCTGCGACAGCAATGTCAGCTTGAACGGTTTCTGACCCAGTCGCATAGCGTGACAAGGTTGCCTGAGCACGTTCAACGTCGCGCGCGGCTTGGGTCGCGGTGGCGACAATCTGGTCAAAACTGGCGCGGGTGATTACACCTCGTTCAAGCAGTGTAGTGACGCGATCCAATTCAGATTGCGCGACGGTTGCCGCAGCTTGAGTGCGTTCAAGTGAGGCCTGCGCTTCGGCGCGGCTTGCCGTGTTTGATGCGCGGGTCTGTGCTAGGCTTGCCTCTCGTACGCGCAATGCTGCTTGTGCAGAAGTAACTGTACTTTGGAGTTGGGGCAGATTGTCAAGGATCGCAAGGATGTCGCCGGCCTGAACCTCATCGCCAATAGTAACCCCCAATTCTGCAATCCGCGCATCACCAGCTCCAGAAGGTGTCGCCACGCTAATCACATCACCGCGCGGGATGATGCGGCCGAGTGCGACAACATCACCTTCGCTGATGACTGCGATTTGTTCTTGATTAACAACCTGCTGGATGGCGACGGCGATGGGCGTATCGGTACCTGCACCCGGCTGTAATCCTGTAGTATTGAAAAATACCCTAAGCCCCGGCGGTTGGAAATACATGCCGATAACGGCGCCTAAAAACAGAGTGGCCATCAACAATGGAACCAACAGCAATCGTGATTGCCCAACGGTTTTAGGGGCGCTTGTCAGTTTAACGTTGGTCAACCCTGTGTCTTCTAGGGGAAGGTCGGGGTATGTCTTTTTGTCTTGCGACATGGTTGATTATTGGCCTCTGCATCTAATTTAAATTCGGTGTCATTAAAATGGTCTGCAACTCAGTTGTTTGAAGTAGCACAATTCTGCGTTTCGCGAATTGATCTGAATCAATGTTACAATTGTTAAGAAATGTTTGCTTTCGAGGCATTATATGCCTGCAATATTTCGGTGGTTTCTGAAATTGCCAACGCATCTTCTAACTCGACACACAAGTATCTAAACTTGCTGTCCATTTTTGAGTGCCCAAACAACAATTGAACAGCGCGCAGATTTCCGGTTTTCTTATATATTTGCAACACCTTGGCGAAAACTAGGCGGGTGCCTGACATAATATAAAACCGCCAAGCGGATGATTTGAGAGCTGGTTTTGAAGTCTTTGACGATATTTTACTTTATCATTGCGCAGAATCAAAGAACAGCTCCGGAGCCGTTAAGTTCGTCCGACAAAGCTAAGTTAAAATCAACCGCGTGCTTCTACTAGGTTTGTTAACCAATCTGGATCCATGTCGGGAACCGAGTTTAGTAACAGCTGTGTGTAATCTGGATATGGCGGTGACATAATTTCATTTTTCCCGCCTTGTTCGACAACTGCACCTTGGTACATAACCACAATCTCATCCGATATAGCTTGGACGACGGCGATGTCGTGGGTGATAAACAGGTAGGTAATGTTGTAATCTTTTTGCAACCGTAACAAGAGTTTCAAAATGCCCTCTTGAACGATTTGATCGAGTGCGGAGGTGACTTCATCGCAGATTATAATTTCGGGGTCTGCGGCCAGTGCGCGCGCAATACAAACACGTTGTTTTTGACCACCTGATAGCTCGTTTGGAAAACGATCATAAAAGCTTTGATCAAGTTCAATCATTTCGAGCAGTTCCAAGATACGCTCTTGCTTCGCTTTACCCGTTAGGCCGTGATAAAACTCCAAAGGGCGCCCGATCGTTTCGGCAATCGTCTGGCGTGGGTTCATTGCGGTATCAGCACTCTGATAGATCATCTGAATGCGTTGCAATTGATCCTTGGTACGATCCTTCAAGGCTGCTGGCAGCGGTTCACCGTTAAACTGAACAGATCCTGTCATTGGAGGGAGTAGCCCAGTGATCACCCGCGCTGTCGTGGACTTACCAGAGCCACTTTCGCCGACAACCGCGACTGTGCGGCCACGTGGAATGCGAATGCTTACGTCGTGTAAAACTTTTACACCGCCACCATAGGCAGCATCCACATTGTCGATTGAAAGTACGACGTCGTCGCTGGGAGATTCTGTTTTTTCAAGTGCACGAACTGACCAAAGCGATTTGGTATAGTCTTCTTTTGGAGACTCCAGCATCTGGCGCGTTTCAGCTTCCTCAACTTCATTACCGTAACGCAAAACTTTTATGACATCAGCCATTTGCGCAACCACTGCTAAATCATGCGTGATATAAAGTGCTGCAGTGTTGAATTTTTCAACAATCTCCCGCATTGCGACCAGAACTTCGACTTGTGTGGTTACATCCAGCGCCGTTGTAGGTTCATCGAAAATAATCAAATCAGGTCGCGGTGACATCGCCATAGCCGTCATCATGCGTTGCAATTGGCCACCAGACACCTGATGGGGATAACGATCACCAATGTTTTCTGGATCTGGCAATTGTAATTGCCCATATAAATCGCGCGCATCTGCTTCGGCGGCGGCGCGGGGTTGTAACCCTTGGTTCAAACTTGCTTCTACCGTTTGGTCAAGCAATCGATGTGCAGGATTAAAAGACGCAGCAGCAGATTGTGCAACATATGCAATTCTCGTTCCCCAAAGAGCGCGCTTTTCCTCATCGCTTGCCAAGACCAAATCTTGGCCATCGAATATAATGGATCCAGAAGTGATTTTACAACCTGGTTTTGTAAAACCCATCGCAGCCAACCCTAGGGTGGACTTACCCGCACCAGACTCGCCAATCAGACCCATCACTTCACCCCTGTGAAGGGTTATATCAATACCTTTGATAATCTTGTGCCAGCGTTCATCTGAAAAGCCATCAACCTTTACGTCCTTCATTTCAAGAAGGACGTCACCTTTTTTACCGCGTTTAGTGCTCATCGTTTAATCCACTTGTTTTATGCAAGAACCAGTCAACGACGAAGTTCACGGCCACAGTAAGAAGGGCGATGGCACCAGCTGGTATCATCGGGGTTAAAGCGGCGGTTAAATCATATTTCGCAAATTGGATCATGGATGCATTGTCGCGTACCATTGACCCCCAATCGGCTGTGGGTGGCTGAATGCCAAGCCCCAGGAAACTGAGCGCCGCGATCGTCAAAAATACAAAGCTAAAGCGCAAACCAAATTCAGCAATCAATGGTGGCATAATATTTGGCAGAATTTCGCGTCGCATAATCCACGGTAGTTTTTCACCACGCAGTTTTGCAGCTTCGACGTAATCCATAACAACAACACTGACAGCGACAGAGCGCGTTAATCTGAATACACGCGTGCTGTCCAAGACCGCAATAATCATGATTAGTGATAAAATGCTGGAGCCAAAGATCGTAAGCAACATCAGCGCAAAGATAAGTCCTGGAATTGCCATAAGCACGTCAACCGCACGGCTAAGCAATTGATCCGTCCAACCGCCGGAAATTGCTGCAACCAATCCCAGCCCGCCACCAATTGTGAAGGACATGAGTGTTGTCGCAAGAGCAATGCCCATTGTGTTTCGTGCGCCAAAAATCAAACGCGAAAAAATATCGCGTCCAATTTGGTCCGTACCAAACACATGTTCTCCACCCCAAGGGGCAAAGGATTGAGAGAAAATTTCTGCCTCACCATGCGGTGCGAGTAAAGGTGCAAAGAGCGCAACGAAAAGATAAAATGCAATTACGATTAAACCAAACCAAGCCGAGTAAGGTGCTTTCGCAAGCTCAATCTTGATGATTTGCCATCTTGTACGACGTTCCCGAAGTTGGCCGACTTCTGCAGCCGCTGAATAGCTTTGTGTAGAGTCTGTCATCTTGGGTGCAACAATCTTGGGTTCGTGACAATGCCGAGGATGTCGGCTGTCAGGTTAAGAAGGATATAGGTTGTGGCGAAAATTAATGCACAGGCTTGAACAACCGGTATGTCGCGCGTTGTAACCGCATCAACCATCAACTGGCCGATACCAGGGTATACAAACACAACTTCGACAACCACAACGCCAACGACAAGATACGCAAGGTTAAAGGCAATAACCGTCGCAATCGGCGCCCATGCATTTGGCAGTGCGTGGCGCAAAATCACCTTGGCTTTTGAGATACCTTTAAGCTGAGACATCTCGATATACGGGCTTGCCAATAGATTGATCAGTGCCGCACGTGTCATCCGCATCATATGCGCAACGATCACAAGTGTAAGCGTCAGGGCAGGTAGAACGCATTTGTAAATCCGCTCTGCCAATTCTGTTTCAGCGTTTACATTCGCCAAGGATGGAAACACAGGCCATAACGACGAGAAGAACAAAATCAAAAGGTATGCCAAGAAGAATTCGGGGAATGAAATCGTGGTCAGTGTTAGCGCGTTTACCGTACGGTCATAAACTGAGTTACGGTAAAGTGCGGCTGTAATTCCCAACAGCAGTGCCAACGGTACGGAAATGACCGCGGCCATCCCAGCAAGGAATAAAGTGTTACCTAAGCGTGGTGCCACCAAATCGATAACGGCACGAGAACGATCAACACCTGATGCATTTCGTCCAGAGAAGGATGATCCAAGATCGCCCTGCATTACTGATCCAACCCAATTGAAATAACGCATATATGCGGGCTGATCCAATCCAAGCTCGCGTCTAAACGCGGCGACTGTCTCTTCTGTTGCTGCTTGTCCAAGGATGGCTTCGGTGAAGTCACCCGGTAAAAATTCAACAGAGCTAAAAATGATAAGCGATACAAAAAATAGTGTAACAAGGCCGAGTAGTAGGCGTTGTATTATAGTACCCAATATTGGATGCACGTAATAATCCTCCCCTTAAATGCGAACCTAATTCACACCTC
>JGI20152J14361_10000593_pt1 | contig 25653 bp, 16 predicted proteins | sample COG_02_FD_14361 | JGI IMG/M metagenome (IMG submission 14361)
TTTATGTCTAATACAAAGAACATTGCCATTATTGCCCACGTAGACCACGGTAAAACTACCTTGGTAGACAAAATCATGTACCACTGTCAGTTATTTCGTGAAAACCAACAAACAGGAGACCTCATTCTAGACAACAACGATTTAGAAAGAGAACGCGGAATTACCATTGTTTCTAAAAACGTTTCAGTTCAATACAAAGGAACTAAGATTAATATTATTGACACTCCAGGTCACGCAGATTTTGGTGGTGAAGTAGAACGTGTTTTAAACATGGCAGATGGTGTGTTGTTATTGGTAGATGCCTTTGAAGGACCAATGCCTCAAACTAGATTTGTATTACAGAAAGCCATTAACTTGGGATTAAAACCTTGTGTGGTGATCAATAAAGTAGACAAAGAAAACTGTACACCAGAAGAGGTACACGAAAAAGTCTTTGACCTCATGTATGAATTGGGTGCAGAAGAGTGGCAGTTAGATTTTCCAACTGTTTACGGTTCAGCTAAGAACAACTGGATGAGCGACGACCCTAAAAATATTACAGAAAATATAGAGCCCCTTTTAGATATGGTTATTGAGCATATTCCAACCTTTGAAGTGAAGGAAGGAAATACGCAAATGTTAATTACCTCTTTAGATTTTTCTTCATTTACGGGAAGAATCGCGATTGGTCGTTTACAGAGAGGGACTTTAAAAGAAGGCCAGCCCATTTCTTTGGTTAAAAGAGATGGAAGTATTGTGAAATCAAGAATTAAGGAATTGTATACTTTTGAAGGTTTGGGCCGTTTAAAAGTACCAGAGGTAATAGCTGGAGATATTTGTGCCCTAGTAGGTATTGAAGGATTTGAGATAGGAGATACTGTGGCAGATTTCGAGGCACCAGAAAAATTGGCGTCTATTGCCATAGATGAACCCACTATGAGTATGTTGTTTACTATTAACGACAGCCCATTCTTTGGAAAAGATGGAAAGTTTGTAACGTCTAGACACATCAAAGAGCGTTTGACCAGAGAGCTAGAGAAGAATTTAGCCCTAAGGGTAAACGAAACAGATTCAGCAGACAAGTTTTTGGTTTTTGGACGTGGGGTATTGCACCTTTCTGTACTTATTGAAACCATGAGAAGAGAAGGCTACGAGCTTCAGATTGGTCAGCCTCAAGTAATTATCAAAGAAATTGATGGTGTTAAATGTGAACCTATTGAGTTCTTGACTATTGACTTACCAGAATCAGTTTCTGGAAGGGCAGTAGAGATGGTTTCAATGAGAAAAGGAGAAATGACTTCTATGGAAGCCAAAGGAGAGAGAATGGTGTGTGAGTTTTTAATCCCTTCTAGAGGTATTATTGGGCTTAGAAACCAATTATTAACGGCTACTGCAGGTGAGGCTATTATGGCGCACAGGTTTTTGGAGTATCAGCCTATGAAAGGCGACATTCCAATGAGACAAAACGGATCACTAGTTTCTATGGAATTAGGAAAAGCCATCCCTTACTCAATAGATAAACTTCAGGATAGAGGTAAGTTTTTCGTAGATCCAGGAGAAGATATTTATGAAGGCCAAGTGATTGGTGAGAACTCTCGTGGAGACGACATGGCGGTTAACGTAACCAAAACAAAGAAGCTCTCTAACGTACGTTCTTCTGGAGCAGACGACAAGGCTAAGATTGTACCTGCTATTAAATTCTCTTTAGAAGAGGCTTTAGAATACATCCAAAAAGATGAATACGTAGAGGTAACACCAAAGTTCTTAAGGTTGAGAAAAATACACCTTACAGAAGTAGATAGAAAGAGAAATAAAATTGCCTAATCGCAATTTGAATGTATAGAAAAGGCCCGCTTTTAGCGGGCCTTTTTATTTTTAAAATAGTGATATGACTATTTCTGTACCGCGCCCATAGCCGCACCAATAATCCCCGCCTGATTTAAAAATTCAGCAGGTAAAATAGGGGTTTCAATAGAGATGTGTTCAGAAAATCGTTCCCAATCCTTGGAGGTTCCGCCCCCAACAATAATGAGGTCTGGTGCGCATATAATCTCTACGTATTCTAAAAAAGTATTGAATCGCTTGGCCCATCTTTTAAAGGAGAGCATTTCTTTTTCTTTGGCTGCCGCCGATGCCCACAACTCAATCTTATCGTAACTTTTATAAGGAATCTGTCCCAACTCAAAATTGGGAATGAGCTTCCCGTCTAGAAAAGCGCCACTGCCAAGTCCCGTTCCAATGGTGACCATCATGACCAGTCCTTTTTTGTCTTTACCGGCTCCAAAAGCCATTTCTGCAGTGGCTGCAGCGTCTGCATCATTGTTTACAAATACCTTAGCGCCTGTATGTCTTTCAAAAAGACCAATGATATTAACGCCTACCCATGATTTGTGAAGGTTTCCTTTGCTCTTGCAAATGCCTTTTTTTACAATACTGGGAAAACCCACGCCAATGGGTCCTGAATAATCGAAGTGTTTGGCAATTTGTGCTACTACCTCTGCCATTTCTTCTGGCTTTCTGGAGCTAGGTGTAGGGATTCTAAACCGATCTGTAAGCATGGCCCCAGTTTGTGTATTGACCAATGCGCCTTTAATTCCCGAACCTCCAATGTCTATTCCTAGTACTTCCATGTATGCGTAGTGCTTTAGCAAAACAAAGAAACAAAAAAAATATCACAGCGCTTTTTGAACCACCTCAAAGATTTTGCTGTCTTCGCATTTTAGGGTTTTGAAGGGGAATTTTAAAAGCAGTGCATAGTCATGGGTGACCATTAAAATGGTTTTGCCATTTTGGTGAATCTCTGTGAGGACTTTCATGACCTCTGCACTTGTTTGAGGGTCTAGATTTCCAGTAGGTTCATCTGCTAAGATCAATTCAGGGTCATTGAGTAGCGCCCTGGCAATGGCAATTCGTTGTTGCTCCCCGCCGGAGAGTTCGTGGGGGTATTTAAAGCCTTTGGTTTTCATGCCTACTTTATCCAATACATCATTGGCTTTTTCTTCCATCCTTAAAGTGTCTGTCCAGCCGGTAGCTTTGAGTACAAAGAGCAGGTTGTTTAAAACAGATCTGTCTGGAAGGAGTTTAAAGTCTTGGAATACAATGCCTATTTTACGCCTTAGAAAAGGAATATCGGCCTCTTTGAGGCCAACCAAATTAATGCCTACAATATGGCCAGAGCCCTGCTTTAGAGGAATTTCTCCGTAAAGCGTTTTCATTAGGCTGCTCTTTCCGCTTCCTGTTTTTCCAATCAGGTAAGTGAAAGTCCCTTTTTCTAGGCGAAGGGAAACATCCTGAAGGACCATATTTTGATCCTGAAAAATTGTCGCGTGTTGAATGTCTAAAATTGGCGTGGGCATCTGTTAAAATTGTGGATATAAATGTACTAAGTTCTTTTGTAACCCGCTCTAGGTTTTTTAATTTTCCGTTCCTTTATACTTTAATTAAAAATGAAGCGTTTAGATTGTGAGTTCCCTTTTTAATAGTGTTATGTCCATGAGATTGTCTCTTTTTAGTCGTTGTTTATTAGTGCTGTTATTAGCACCTATCTCCCTTTTAGCACAAGTTCATTTAGGAGATTCTCATGCCCAACAACAGTTGAATGTGGCCCAACAATGGCTTCAAGGCAAACGCTATTCTGTGGTGGCAGCGATAGTGGTTGATTTAAAAGACCATCCAGATAAAGTGGTGGCCCAAAAAGCGGCAGAAATAGAGGTGTTGGCTGCCATTGGCATGGAAGATTCTAAAGCCATATCTCTCGCCTCAGATTTTGTAAAAAACTACCCGAATGCCTTAGGGGCCAATCAGATTTATTTTAAAGCAGGGGGGGCTTTTTTTAAGGTAGGCCAATATTCAAAAGCATTGCCTTGGTTTCAAAAAGTCACTATTGGAGGTCTTTCCACAAAGGAACAACAGGATTATTATTTTTATTATGGCTATTGTAAATTCGCGAGTAAAGACTACAAAGCCGCTGAAGATCTGTTTAGTAAAATATTAGTTAGCAGCGATTATGCAAAAGCAGTTGTTTATTACAAAGCCTATATGGCCTATGCCTCTGGAGATTATAAAATTGCTAAGGATTTGTTTCAAAGTGATTTTTCAGGTTTAAAAACAGACAGGCTTCCTTATTTTATGGCCGACATTTATTTTAGAGAAGGCAACTATCAGTCTGCCATTCAGTCTGCAATAGGCTACTTGCCCAAGGCCAATAGATCGGAAGTCTCCCAGTTGAGTAAGGTATTAGGAGAGGCGTATTTTAGCCTTCAGCAGTATGAAAAAGCCATCCCGTATTTACTAGATTATAGGGGGAATAGAAGGGTTTGGCGTGCAGAGGATTACTATCAATTAGGGTATTGTTATTATATAACGGGCCAATCAAAAGAAGCCATTGCCCAGCTCAATAAGATTCTCAGCCAAGAAACAGATTTGGTTCAGAACGCTTATTATTTGTTGGCTGCAGCTTATTTAAAAGAAGGCCAAAAATCGCAGGCACTCAATGCATTTAAGCGAGCGGCAGACCTTAATTTTAACATAGAAATTCAAAAAGAAGCCCGCTATAATTATGCCCAACTCAGCTATGAAATTGGGAACCCTTATGCATCCCTTCAGGAAGTTTTTGACCAATTTATCAGGGCTTATCCCAAAGATTCAAGAACAGCATCACTAGAGGAATTACTTCTGGAGGCCAGTTTGTCAGAGGGGGACTTCAAGGGCGCTTTGGCGCTTTTGGCCCAACGGAATCCAAACGATATAAAGGCCAGACAACAGATAGGCTTACAGGCAGGACTCATGGCCATTGACCAAAAGCAAATGACTTTGGCTCAAGGCTATTTTGAGGCACTTATTGCCCTAGACACCTATTCAGAAGCAGCGGTAGAAGCGCTTTTTTGGCAGTCCGAACTAGCCCTAAGAACCTATGCGTATTCTAATGCATTTGACTATTTAGCAGCCATAAAAAATGAATCGCTATTGCCGGATCGATTGCGCTTATTACTCCCCTACCAAAAGGGATATGCTTTTTTTAAAACAAAAGAATTTACAAAGGCCATTACTGCTTTTAAGCAATTTATAAGCCAGACCCAGTCAATGACTGAATTGGAGACAGAGCGTAACCAAGCAGCCCTGAGAATAGCAGACGCCTATTACAGCAGTGGCCAATTTTCAAAAGCCATTTCTAGTTATGTATCCGTAGCGCGGGAGCAGCCCCAAGCAGTCCCTTATGCTTTATTCAACGAGGCTATGGCACAAGGATTAAATGGAAACACAGCAAAAAAAATAGCCTTATTGGTATCCTTTTCTACCCGTTTTCCAGGGCACAGTTATCTGCCAAAAGTCTATTTAGAATTGGGACTTAGTGAAGCAGCACAAGAAAGAAACTCAGAGGCAATCACTTATTTTGACCTTCTTATAAAGGAATTTCCCAATAGTGACCTACTGCCTCAGGCCATGCTTAGAAAAGGATTGTTACAGTTTAATTTATCACAAGCAGACGCGTCTTTAAAAACACTCCAAGACTTGGTGAATCGTTTTCCAAAATCGGCTTCTTTTTCTCAAGCTGTTTCTGCAGCCAAACGAATTTATATTGATCAGGGGCGTTTAAGTGATTACAGAAAATGGGTGGGCCAGTTTAATTTGCCCCAAGAATCTGAAGCCTCTTTAGAAAAACAGACCTATGATCAATTAAACAGGACTTTGGGATCTCTGAGTCAAGCAGAACAAATCAGCAAATTCGAACAGTATTTAAAAGATTTTCCCAATGGAGCAAATGCTTTAAGTATCAGTTATAATTTAGCGCTTTTATATACCGAGACAGCTCAAGATAGCAAAGCATTTCCGCTTTATGATATTGTTGCCAAGGCACAGTCTATACACGCAGAAGCAGCTTTAGTGGCTTATATAAAACTGCAATTAGAAAACGGCTTAGGGGAAAATCCAGAAACCCCTTTAAAACAATTGTTGTCTAGGTCACAAGACCCAGCGAACAAGGCCTATGCCTTGTCTAATCTCATGCGTTTGAGTTATGAGGACCAATCTTTAGAAGCTGCCTTAACCTATGCCCAAGAGGTTATGGCTCTTGCTGAGGTGCCAGAAGAAATAAAGCAAGACGCACAAATTATGTTGGCTAGAGGAGCAAATAATAAAGGAGATACTCAAGCGGCCATTGCAGCTTATGAATCACTTAGAGGTTCCGCTTCAGGGGCCTTGGTGGCAGAATCTTTGTATTGGCTGGCCTACTATAAAAATGCGTCGGCAAATTATGAGGCTTCCAATGAATTGGTGCTTGAACTGGCCAGTGATTATGGGTCCTTTAAGTTGTGGTCTGCTAAAGGGCTGTTGCTTATGGGAGATAATTTTTATGCTTTAGAAGATTTATTTCAGGCCCAGTATTTGTGGCAGAATGTATTAGAAAATTTTCCACAATACCCAGAATTAATTAGGGAAGCAGAAACAAAAATAGCCCAATTAGAAGACGCCAAATTAAATGATGATACAGATGCTTAAACAGAATATATACTTTTTAGGGTTCTTTTTATTGGCTTCAAACCCTCTTTTGGCTCAGGACCAAAACATTGGCACAGAGTCTGTGACTGTGGTGAAGAACTATGCGCCAGTCATTTTAATAGGGGCTAAGCCCCTTATAGCACCAATCCTGAAACAGCTTTCTTGGGACAAAAAAAGAACCCTAGTGTACCCCATTAAAGAATTTCCTGTGGCGTCTAATTTTACCCCACAGCTTGCAGCCCCAGATGCTTTGCCCTCTGAGAAAGCGCCAAAGACATATAATACCTTAGTCCATTTAGGTTTAGGGAGTAGGAGTACGGCAGAACTTTGGGCAGACAGTCAGATAAAAAAATCTAGATACAGCCATATTGGACTGCAACTCATGCACAACAGCATGTTACAAGACCTACCTGCTGTAGATTGGGACAGCAATTTTTTTAACACCCAATTAATGGGGCGTTATCATTTTTCCAAACGTAAAAAACATTACCAGGCTGGGGCGTCGCTCCAACATATGGCCTATTCCTGGTATGGAATGCCAAGCATGCAAGGCGGAATAGCGCAGCTGTCCATAGCGGTTCCGGTATATGATTTGCAACAAAACTATTTCTCTTCTGAAATCTTTGGATCTTTTAGTCAAGACAAAGGCGCGTTGGAGTCCTTGAGTATCATGGGGGGCGATTTTAGAGATGCCACCCAATCCAACGCCCAGAAAATTAATGTTCATGGGAATGGACGCTTAATGCTTGGAGATAAACCACTGTTTTGGAATGCCAGTTACAACTTTAGGGGAGGGCAGTTTAATACCCCACCCTTGTCTTCTTTTGATCAAAGCAATGGATTGGACTACCAATTCCATAAACTGGCCTTAAATCCTGTTATTGAATTGGCTGGCGCCGATGCCTTGTTTAAGCTAGGATCAAAAATAATCTACTCCAATGGGCTAAAAATTTACCCAGATATTTATGGACAATACGCCCTTTTGACAGATTTCGTTACTGCTTTTGCCAGTCTTAGCGGAGATTTTAACTTAAATGATTACGCCTCATTTGTTATGGAGAATCCCTTTGTGTCTCCTTCCCTAGAAGTGCTTCCTTCTGACCAGCGTTATGCATTTGAATTAGGTATAAAAGGAGGGGGGTCTGCTTTTTCTTACGCCTTGTCCTGGATGGAAAACAGCACAAACAACCAGGCATTGTTTGTTCAGAATCCCAAGAATTATTTAAATACATTTGAGAAACAATTTAATTATGGCAATAGTTTTGAGGTGGTCTATGATGCAATAGATACCCAGCGCTTGGGCGTTTCTATAGCAGCTGCTCCATTGCAGGGCTTAAGCCTTTCTGGACACTACCACCGTTTTAATTATACTAGCGCATCAGCCCAAGAGGCTTGGCATTTACCCAAAGAAAGCGCGAGAATTCAGTTGGAATACGACTTTTTAACCCGATTTACATTAAATGGCTCCTGGAATTATACAGGAGTGAGGACTGCCAGGTCCAGTCAGATGGTGCAATTTGTTGTTCCTGGACCATTGCCTTCTGAAGTTTTCGAATTGCCAGGATTTCACAGATTAGACGCTCAATTGTATTATCAGGCCAATGAAAGGCTGTCTGTTTTTGTCAAAGGCAGTAACCTCACAGGCAGTACCTATGCACTCTGGTCTGGTTTTGTTGCTCCCCCGAGGATTGTAATGGCAGGAGCACAGTACCGATTTGATTTATAGGTTTTCTTTTTGACCTCAGTTCCCTATCTTTAGTTGCTTTTAGCAGTGTATTTAAATTATTAAACCAAACCCCTATAACATGACATTGTACAAATCTTTATTTTTTATTGCAATTACTGCACTAGCCGTTGGCTGTAGCCCTAAAGAGTCTGTAGACCTTTTGGTGGTGAACGCCAAAGTTTATACTGTAGATGATGCTCAAAAGACCGCTACTGCTTTTGCCGTACACCAGGGTCGTTTTGTTGCTGTAGGTGAGACAGAAACGCTCCAAAAGCAGTATAAAGCTTCAAATGTTATAGATGCCCAAGGTAAAGCCGTTACGCCCGGATTGATTGACGCCCATTGTCATTTCTACGGTTTGGGGCAAAACCAACAAGTGGTAGACTTGGTGGGGACAAAAAGTTACCAAGAAGTACTGGACAGGGTAGTGGCATTCCACGACGAAAAACCTGCAGTATTTATTAGAGGTAGGGGATGGGATCAGAATGACTGGGAAGAAAAAAAATACCCTACTAAAGATGCATTGGACGCCTTGTTTCCAGATACACCAGTTGCCTTAGAACGGGTAGACGGACATGCGTATTTAGTGAACCAGGCCGCATTGGATTTAGCTGGAATTACTATAGATACTGAGGTAGTTGGAGGGAGTATAGAAAAGGAAAACGGCACACTTATAGGGATATTGGTAGACAATCCAATGGCACTCGTAGACGCTGTTATGCCAAAGCCAACGGTACAAGATATAGTTACCGCCTTAAAAGACGCACAGCGTATTGCCTTTTCTTACGGGTTAACCACTGTAAATGACGCTGGTTTGAATAGGGATGTCATAGAAATCATAGACAGTTTACACCAAACGGGAGACCTTAAAATGAGGATTTATGCCATGGTGAGTAACAGTCCAGAAAATTTAGATTACTTCTTGCCTAAAGGTGTTATTGAGACTCCAAGACTTAGGGTGGGGAGTGTCAAAGTATATGCAGACGGAGCGCTTGGATCTAGGGGAGCTACCCTTAGGGAAGCTTATTCAGATAGAGACCACCACTTTGGTGCTATGGTCACAGGTGTTAAAGAGATTGAAGCTTTGGCCAAAAGAATTGCAGCCACTGATTATCAGATGAATACCCATGCTATTGGAGACTCTGCAAACATTGTAGTACTTCGTGCCTATGCAGAGGCACTAGTAGGAACTACTGACAAGCGGTGGAAAGTAGAACACGCTCAAATTATCAGTCCTCAAGATTTTGATTATTTTAATGGGGGGATTATCCCATCAGTACAACCCACCCATGCAACCTCAGACATGTACTGGGCAGAAGACCGTCTGGGTTCAAAACGAATGGCAGGGGCTTACGCTTTTAAGACTTTGTTAGACAAGGCTGGAACAATAGCTCTTGGTACAGATTTTCCTGTAGAGCAGGTTAGCCCTTTCTTGACTTTTTTAGCAGCAACAGCCAGGCAAGATACTTCGGGTTATCCTGAGGGTGGTTTTCAGATTCAAGATGGCTTGACTAGAGAAGAAACTTTAAAAGGGATGACCTTGTGGGCGGCTTATTCGAATTTTCAAGAAGCAGAACGCGGGAGTATTTCAGTAGGTAAAATGGCAGATTTTGTCTTGTACCAGCAAGATATGATGGAAGTGCCTTTAATCGAAGTCCCTAATACGCAAGTTTACAGGACCTATGTGGGAGGAGAATTGGTGCACGAATAAATTGGCTTACTTATAACAATAAAAAAAGGCGCTTTTAAAGCGCCTTTTTTTATTGTTAGATAGGATGCTACTGCATTGAAATGGGTAAGTGAACCCTTGTGGTGTTCCAGCCCATTGACAATTGTAGGTTGTCATTTTCCTCATGGAATACCATGCTAAAATACTCTAAAGCCTCTGAATCTTCACTGACAATGGCTTTAACCCTTAAAACGTCTGCTTTTTCGTCATAAGAGTAAGACCCCCATTGATTGAGATTGCTATTTAAAATGATGGTCCAGCTATTTTCACCAGGAATAGTAAACAATGCATAGGTACCTGCTTTCACGTTTTCACCACCAAACACTACATCTTGGTAGAAAGTAATTTCAGAGGCTTCGTTGGCACCTGTTCTCCAAACAGCGCCATTAGGTGCTAAGGTACTTAACGACCTACTTTTCAGTTGAGGTCTGTTGTAAATAACCCTCATTTTTTTGTTGGCGTCCATGTGTTTCGCAGGAAACCAGGCAATGTCCATAGGGCTTGCGTCTAATTTCCCAAAGTCTTGAGCACTTAGGTTGCTGCTCCATAGGAGACTAAAAAGGCAAAGGCTGTAAAATAAGTTTGTTTTCATAATGAGTGTTTTATTGGTGTTTACTTTTTTGTATTAAAATTTAGGATACTAAGTTCCGCATTTAAAACGAATATTGAAAGCGCAGCTTTCAAATGTAAGTTCACTAAGCTGTTATAAGCTTATTTGCTATCTATTTTATGCTAATTGATCTATTAAAGTAATAAATTGTAATTAAATAGATCTTTTTGGTTTTATAAATTAATGTTTTTGTTCATTTTTGTTGTCTCATTAAATAAATAACAATTATGTGTGGTATTGTATGTGCCTTTGATTTAAAACAAACTGCTGGAGATTTAAGGCCTCAGTTGTTAGAAATGTCTAAAAAAATTCGTCACAGAGGTCCGGATTGGAGTGGTATTTATGACCATGAGAATGCGATTATGGCCCATGAACGATTGGCTATTGTAGATCCAGCTTCTGGAAAGCAGCCACTGCTCAATGCAGACGGTTCTTTGGTATTGGCAGCCAATGGAGAGATATACAACCACCGTGAGTTAAGGGCTCAATTTGAGGGCAAATACGATTTTAAAACACAGTCCGATTGTGAAGTTATTTTGGCACTCTACCAAGAAAAAGGAGTGTCTTTCCTAGATGAGTTGAATGGAATTTTTGGCTTTGCGATTTACGACGCACAAAAAGATGAATATTTTATTGCCAGGGATCATATGGGGATTATCCCATTGTATATTGGATGGGATATTCACGGCACCTTTTATGTGGCTTCTGAATTAAAAGCATTGGAAGGGGTGTGCTCTAAAATAGCATTATTCCCTCCAGGTCATTATATGCATTCCAGTGATGGTGAAATGGTCAGGTGGTACGAAAGAGAATGGATGGACTATGAGGCAGTAAAGGACAATGAAACCAGTATTCAGGAGATTAAAGATGCTTTGGAAGCGGCGGTGCACAGACAGCTCATGTCTGACGTTCCTTATGGAGTGCTTTTATCTGGGGGTTTAGACTCTTCAGTGACGTCTGCGATAGCCAAAAAATACGCCCAAAAAAGGATTGAGTCGGGAGATACTACAGACGCTTGGTGGCCTCAATTACACTCTTTCTCTGTAGGCTTAGAAGGCTCTCCAGATTTAGCAGCAGCAAGGAAAGTGGCCGATCATATTGGTACGGTACACCATGAAATAAAGTTTACCATCCAAGAGGGTTTAGATGCTATTAAGGATGTGATTTACAACTTAGAAACCTATGATATTACCACCATTAGAGCTTCTACGCCTATGTATCTTATGGCTAGGGTGATTAAATCTATGGGTATTAAAATGGTGTTGTCTGGCGAGGGCGCCGACGAGCTTTTTGGTGGGTACCTTTACTTTCATAAGGCGCCGTCTGCTAAAGATTTTCACGAGGAAACCGTTCGTAAATTAGACAAACTTCATATGTATGACTGCCTTCGTGCCAATAAATCATTGGCTGCTTGGGGAATTGAGGGAAGGGTGCCATTCTTGGATAAAGAATTCATGGATGTGGCCATGAGAATTAACCCAAAAGACAAAATGATTAATGGGGAGCGCATGGAGAAATGGGTGCTGCGTAAGGCTTTTGAAGCATATTTGCCAGAATCTGTTGCCTGGCGTCAAAAAGAACAATTTTCTGATGGTGTTGGATACGATTGGATAGACACCCTAAAAGAAGTTGTTGCAGAAGCTGTTACGGACGAGCAGTTGGCCAACGCGTCTTATAGGTTCCCATTGCAAACCCCTACATCTAAAGAAGAATTTTATTACAGGTCTATATTTGAGTCTCATTTCCCCTCAGATGCTGCGGCGCTTTGCGTTCCATCTGTTCCGTCTGTTGCTTGTAGCACACCTATAGCATTGGAATGGGATGAAGCGTTTAAAAACATGAATGATCCTTCAGGTAGGGCAGTGGCCAAAGTGCACTCAGATGCCTACAGTAAATAAATTTATTTAAACAATGGTTCGGGAGTTATTTCTGATATTAAAGCCTTTCATAACGAAGGGCTTTTTTGTTCTCTATATTTGTTTTAAACCCTTCATTTTCCACAATAATTGTTAATAACTTAGGGGCTTCTAAACCATATTAAACCCCCATTTGATAGGCTATTGGTTATATTTGTAGGATTGCTTAATAAATAAACAAATAACGCTTAGGATTTATGAGTGAAGAACTTGAAAAAAAGAATTATTCCGCAGATAGTATTCAGGCCCTAGAGGGTATGGAGCATGTTAGAATGCGTCCTTCCATGTATATTGGAGATGTAGGGACTAGGGGGTTGCACCACTTGGTTTATGAGGTAGTAGACAACTCTATTGATGAGGCTATGGGAGGTCACTGTGACACTATTACCATAGATATAAATGAAGACAATTCCATTTCTGTCACAGATAACGGTAGGGGTATTCCTGTAGGAATGCACAAAAAAGAAGGGGTTTCTGCCTTACAGGTGGTGATGACCAAGATTGGTGCTGGAGGAAAATTTGACAAAGATTCTTATAAAGTCTCTGGAGGTCTTCACGGTGTGGGGGTCTCTTGTGTGAACGCACTTTCTGTAAAGCTGCAAGCCACAGTTTATGTAGATGGTAAGATTTGGGAACAAGAATACGAAAGAGGTAAAGCTGTTTATCCTGTAAGGTCTATTGGAGAAACTGACAAGAGTGGGACTACCGTGACTTTCTGGCCAGACCCAACCATTTTTACCCAAACGGTTGAGTACAGTTATGAGACGCTTTCTAATAGAATGCGTGAGTTGTCTTACTTAAACAAAGGGGTTAAGCTAACGATCACAGATAAGAGACAAAAAGAAGAAGATGGTTCTTTTGTGAGCGAAGTATTTTATTCGGATGAAGGACTTAAAGAATTTATTAAATTTTTGGACGGAAATAGAGAGCAACTGATTAAAAACGTCATTTCTATAGAAGGAGAAAAAAATGGGATTCCTGTAGAGGTAGCCATGGTTTACAATACTTCTTATACAGAAAACCTTCATTCTTATGTGAACAACATTAATACCCATGAGGGTGGAACACACCTCTCAGGATTTAGAAGGGGTTTAACCACTACTTTAAAGAAATATGCTGACGCTTCTGGTTTGTTGGACAAGCTAAAATTTGAAATTTCTGGAGACGACTTTCGCGAAGGGCTCACAGCTATTATTTCAGTTAAAGTAGCGGAACCTCAATTTGAAGGACAAACCAAGACCAAACTAGGGAATAGAGAAGTGTCTGCTGCAGTGAGTCAAGCGGTCTCTGAAATGTTGGCTAATTATCTGGAGGAGAATCCAGACGACGCCAAAATCATTGTTCAAAAAGTAGTTTTAGCCGCTCAAGCAAGACATGCTGCAAATAAAGCCAGAGAAATGGTGCAGCGTAAGACGGTGATGAGTATTGGCGGTTTACCTGGTAAACTATCAGATTGTTCAGAACAAGATCCAAGTTTGTGTGAGGTATTCCTAGTAGAGGGAGACTCCGCAGGTGGAACGGCCAAACAAGGACGTGACAGGAATTTCCAAGCAATTTTACCTTTAAGAGGTAAAATTTTGAATGTGGAAAAAGCCATGCAACACAGGGTGTTTGACAACGAAGAAATCAAAAATATTTATACTGCTTTAGGGGTTTCTATTGGGACAGAAGAAGATTCTAAGGCCCTTAACTTGGATAAATTAAGGTATCATAAAGTAGTTATCATGTGTGATGCAGACGTAGATGGAAGCCACATTGAGACCCTAATCTTAACATTCTTTTTCCGTTATATGAGGGAGCTCATAGATGGAGGGCATGTATATATTGCCACCCCACCGCTATATTTGGTGAAAAAAGGCGCTAAAAAGCGTTATGCTTGGAACGACAAAGAGCGTGATGCTATAGCTGAGGAGTTTAACGGCTCGGTAAGTATCCAACGATACAAGGGTCTTGGAGAAATGAATGCGGAGCAATTGTGGGACACTACTATGAATCCGGAATTCAGAACATTAAGACAGATTACCATAGACAATGCCACGGAGACGGATAGGACTTTCTCTATGCTAATGGGAGACGAAGTACCGCCTAGAAAAGAATTTATCGAGAAAAATGCTGTGTATGCTAATATTGACGCATAATCAGAAAAATTATAAACATATAAATTAGAATTAGAATGAAGATTACAGTGGTAGGAGCAGGTGCTGTTGGTGCAAGTTGCGCAGAGTATATTGCTATAAAAGATTTTGCCTCAGAAGTAGTGTTGGTAGACATTAAGGAAGGTTATGCAGAAGGGAAGGCGATGGATTTAATGCAAACGGCTTCTTTGAATGGTTTTGACACAAAAATTACAGGAACGACTGGTGATTATAGCAAAACAGCTGGGAGTCATTTAGCGATCATTACCTCTGGTATTCCAAGAAAACCCGGAATGACAAGAGAAGAACTTATTGGTATTAATGCTGGGATTGTGAAGACTGTGGCCCAAAGCATTTTGGCACATTCTCCAGAGGTTATTATTATGGTAGTGAGTAATCCAATGGATACCATGACTTACCTGGTTCATAAAGCAACAGGATTACCAAAACATAGAATAATAGGTATGGGTGGTGCTTTAGATAGCGCCAGATTTAAGTATCGTTTGGCAGAGGCTGTAGGAGCACCTATATCAGATATTGATGGAATGGTTATTGGAGGTCACTCAGACACTGGAATGGTGCCATTGAGCAGATTGGCTACAAGAAACTCTGTGCCTGTGTCTAATTTTGTAAGTGGAGCGCGTTTGGATCAAGTTGTAGAAGATACCAAAGTTGGTGGAGCAACCTTGACCAAATTGCTAGGTACTTCTGCTTGGTATGCTCCAGGAGCTGCTGTGTCTGCTATGGCACAGGCCATAGTGTGTGATCAGAAAAAAATGTTCCCTTGTTCTACCTTTTTAGAAGGAGAGTACGGTTTGTCTGACATCTGTATTGGTGTACCGGTAATCTTAGGTGTAAATGGTATTGAAGAAATTGTTACAATTCCATTAAACGACCAAGAGAAAGCCAAGTTGGCAGAGAGTGCAGAGGGGGTAAGAAAAACAAACAGTCTTTTAGACGTATAATAATCACAACTGGTATATAAGCGCCACCGCAGGAGGCGCTTACTAATTTTGTGATTTAAAACAAATTATTGTCAGTTCCTATTGGAAATGATATATTTGCACGCAAATTATATACCAAATAATAATTCATTGAACTAATGCAAAATAAAGGACTTATAAAGCTATTTGCTTTTTTATTCGGGATAGTGAGTATTTACCAGCTATCTTTTACCTTCATTACCAGTAAGGTAGAACAAGATTCAGTAGCTTTCGCTGCCGCTAAGATTGCAGACACTGACGCAGATTATCTCGCAAAAAGAGGGTCAGAAGAAACCGCTTTCTTAGATTCTGTAAGTAACAATCCAATCTTTGGATTTACCAGCTATGCAGACGCAAAGAAAAAAGAATTAAACAAAGGATTAGACCTTAAAGGAGGGATTAATGTGACTTTGCAGATTTCTGTAAAAGACATATTAAAAGGATTGGCTAACAATTCTAAGAATCCTGTTTTCAATAAGGCTTTAGCAGATGCAGATAATGCGTCTAAAAGTAGTGACGACACTTACTTAAACTTATTCTTTGAGTCATTTGACGCCATTAAAGGAGACACTAAGTTAGCAGATCCTTCTATTTTTGCAAACAAAGCCCTTTCTGACGCGATTAATTTTCAAATGTCAGATGATGAGGTTAGGCCTATTCTAAGCCAAAAAATTGATGAGTCTATCGTTTCTGCTTTTGAAGTATTGAGAGAGCGTATCGATGGTTTTGGGGTGACACAACCAAATATTCAGAGAGAAGGTAATTCAGGAAGAATTCTGGTTGAATTGCCAGGAGCTAAAGACATCGCTAGAGCACAAGATTTACTATCTAGCACCGCACAATTGGAATTTTGGGAAACATACCCACCGAACAACCAAGATATTGCTTCTTTCTTTGTAGCTGCTAACGAGCGCTTAAAGTCACTAGTAGTGACTGAAAAAGAAACACAAAAGCCTGCTTCAGAGATTGATTCTTTGTTGGCAGACGTTGCACAAGATTCATTGGCTAACCAACAAAATCCATTAATTGACTTAATTAGAGGTCAAGGTCAAGGATACGAAACGTTTAAGTTTTCAGTAAGAGATACTGCTACGGTAGGGGCTTATTTAAGAATGAAAGAAATTCGCAGACTCATTCCAGCTTCTTTAGCTAATGTAAAGTTTGTATGGGAGCGTCCTTCTGCCAATTCTGAGGTTGTAGGTTTATACGCCTTAAAATCTAACAGAGACAATACTCCTAGAATTAGTGGAGATGTGGTGAGTGATGCTAGAGATGATTTTGACCAATTTAGCCGTCCTGCAGTATCTATGACTATGAATACTAAAGGGGCCAAAGAGTGGGAAAAATTAACCGGAGACGCATTTAACAACCAAACAGGTATTGCGATTGTTTTAGACAACAAAGTATACACTGCACCAGGCGTTTCTTCAGGTCCTATCTCAGGAGGTCGTTCTGAAATTACAGGGTCATTTACTGTGAATGAAACCAAAGATATATCTAACGTTTTACGTGCAGGTAAACTACCCGCTTCTGCTGAAATTATTCAATCTGAAATTGTAGGTCCATCACTAGGTCAAGAAGCTATTGATAGTGGGTTCAACTCTTTTTCTTTGGCCATGGTATTGGTATTGCTATGGATGATTTTATACTACGGTAGAGCAGGTCTTTTTGCAGACATTGCCCTATTGTTAAATATCGTACTTATTTTTGGTGTATTAGTGAGTTTAAATGCGGTATTAACCCTTCCAGGAATTGCTGGTATTGTATTGACTATTGGTATGTCTGTAGATGCAAACGTACTGATCTTTGAACGTATTAAAGAAGAATTGGCTAAAGGGAAAGGAAAAGCTATTGCTATTGCAGACGGATTCAGCAATGCCTTGTCTTCGATTTTAGATGCTAACATTACTACAGGACTTACAGCGATCATATTATTTGTATTTGGTTCAGGTCCTATTAAAGGATTTGCAACTACTTTATTAATAGGTATTATCACTTCTTTATTCACAGCGATTTTTATCACTAGATTATTGATTGATGGGTACACGGCTAAAAAGTCTGCATCTTTAGACTTCAATACGGCCATTACTAAGAATTTATTCAAGCAGCCTAATATAAACTTCCTAGGAAAGAGAACCATAGCTTACGCTGTGTCTGGTGCTTTTGTTTTGGTGTCTTTAGGTTCATTATTTACACAAGGCTTACAACAAGGCGTAGATTTTATTGGAGGCCGTTCTTATACGGTTCGTTTTGAACAAGCGGTGAACCCCTCTGAATTATCTTCTGAATTGTCAGATGTGTTTGGAACAGGAACCAATGTGAAGACATACGGAGAAGACAATCAAGTAAAAATCACTACAGCTTATAAAGTAGACGTTGAAGGAATTGAAGTAGACAATGAGATTCAAAATTCATTATACACTTCACTTCAGAAATATTTACCTGCTGGAACCAGCTATGAAGATTTTATTGTTGGAGATGGTAGCGGAACGGTGGGTATTATGCAGTCTTCTAAAGTTGGACCAACGATCGCAGATGATATTAAAAACAACGCTTTCTTAGCGATCTTAGGATCTTTATTGGTTGTATTCTTATACATCTTATTGAGGTTTAGAAAATGGCAGTTCTCATTGGGTGCTGTTATAGCGGTATTTCACGATGTGTTAATCGTTTTGGGTATTTTCTCTTTATTAGGAAAGTATATGCCATTCAATATGGAAATTGATCAGGCATTCATTGCGGCCATTCTTACCGTAATTGGATATTCATTAAATGACACGGTGGTTGTATTTGACCGTATTCGTGAAATTATAGCAGAAAAAGGATGGAAGTCTGGTGAAAACACCAACTTGGCCTTGAACAGTACACTAAGCCGTACTTTAAATACCTCTTTAACTACTTTAGTGGTATTGTTGTCTATCTTCATCTTTGGAGGTGAGTCGCTTAGAGGGTTTATGTTTGCTATGATTATTGGGGTGTTAGTGGGAACCTACTCATCACTCTTTATTGCAACACCAATTATGTTTGACTTCTTAAAGAAGAAGGTTCAATCAGGAAAATAATTTGAACTTAGGTTCAATGCAAAAAAAAAGGCGGCCATTTGGCCGCCTTTTTTTTAGATTATCTTAGCAACACTTCCTTGGGGTGTTTTGTAAAGTACTATTCGTTTGGCTTTCTTAAACTCGTGTTCCTCTATATGAGACACCAAAACAATGGCAGTGTTTGTTTGCTTGGCTATAGTGTCTACTAATTGTATGTATTGCTTACTTTGAGTGGAATCTAGTCCACTAGTAGGTTCATCTAAAATAAGTAATGCAGGAAATTTTATCATGGCCCTTAAAGTCATTACCATTCCTTTTTGTCCTTCAGACAATGCATGGAAAGGCATTTTATCTATAGCAGAAAGTCCAACCACCTTTAGCCATAATCTGGCTTTTTGAGTCATTTCTTCAGAAGGCACACTGTATAAACCCACTTGGTCTAATACCCCTCCTAATATCATTTCTATTGCGCTATGTGTGCCAGGAAACATTTGAACCATAGATGGAGCGTAGTAGCCCAGTTGTTTCTTAATTTCCCAAACACTTTCTCCACTTCCTTTTTTGTGGCCAAACAGCCACAAGTCTTGGCCGAATCCCTTTGGATTGTCTCCGGTTATCAAGGAGAGTAGGGTTGTTTTTCCCGACCCATTTTCTCCTTTTAACTGCCAGAAATCACCACTTTTAATGGTCCAGTTAATTTTGTGTAATACCTTTTTATTGCCATAGGAAACCTCGACATTCTCAAGTCTAACTAGTATTTCTGGGACTTTTTTCTTTAAATCATTTTTTTGAAAAATACGCCAAAGCTTTTGATCAGAATTTGTAAGTTCTGTTAAGAATAATTCATTTTGAACGCCTAAAGCTGAATCGTATTCTAGATAAGATTTTTGACTAATGAATTTAGGGATCCATTGTTCATTTGAAGTGACTACCACAAGATTGATTTGACCACAGATTCGATCTAGTTCTTCTTCTATAGAGCGCCTGTTGGTTGCGTCTAAATGAGCCATTGGGTTAATTAGCACAATGGTTTCTTTTTGTTGACTCAGGATATGCTTGAAAAATGCCATGCCTTGTTGGCCACTAGACATACGCTCTAGCGATTGACCATAAGAGTCTGTAAACCATTTTAAATCATGGATACGTTCTTCTAAAATAAGTGCTTTAATGGCTTTTTTAGAAAACCATGAGGCTTTTTTTGTTTTAGGATAGACTTCTTTGAGATACCTATAGACTCGATCCTCATTAATGTGATTTCCTATGAAAAGATGGAGATGCGAAGGCATCTGATTTTATTTTTTTACTGGGCGCAGCATATAATATGCACCTATGAGTATAAAGGGAATACTAAGCCATTGTCCCGTGCTTAACAAGCCCAGACTTTCCTCAAATCCTCCTTGACTTTTCTTTACGTACTCTACAAAAAACCTGGTGGCCCATAGTAGGATAAAGAATAGACCAAAAAGGTACCCTGCTTTGTCTTTTTTAGCAGTATTCCAAAATATATAGTACAATAAAATAAAAATCGCTAAATAGGTAATCCCTTCATAAAGTTGTGCAGGGTGTCTAAATGGAATGGCTTCTAAGTAAGTGGCAAAGTCTGGATTTGTTTCAATCATAGCATAGGCAGNCTCTGGGGTGCGCTCTCCAGTAATCCCCATGGCTTTGTAGGCAGACATGTCTTCAGAATCTCGGATNAATTTAGTGGCAAAAATAAAGTCGCCACTAACTATTTTACCGTTTATTTCAGAGTTGAAAAAATTCCCTAGTCTAATACAGAAAGCACCAAGCGATACAGGTACTACCAGCCTGTCAAACAGCGAAAGCAATTTGAATTCCGGATTTTTTTTTATGTAGAGCATCATCCCTAGGATAATACCAATAGCTGCTCCATGACTCGCTAAACCTGCAAATCCTGTGAATTCATATCCTCTGATAAGACCAAATAATGCTCCTTTGCTACTTTCCCTGATGGGCAATAATATTTCTAATAAATGGTCTTGATAATAGGCCCAATCATAGAAAAAAACATGTCCTAATCTAGCGCCAAGCATAGTAGATAAGACCGCATGAATAAAAGAGAATCTAATTGCTCTAAGGTTTTTTTCTCAGACAAAAAGATCTTTTTCATTAAGTACCAGCCTAATGCGAAGGCAATAATCCAAAGTAAGTTGTAGTATTTTATCTGTAATCCCCCTAGGTTAAATAAGGTTTCATTTGGGTTCCATATAATTCCTAAAATATGCATGCTTATAAAGTTTATGCTAAGATAGCAAAATAGATGGCTTTATTCGTTCAATTTATTTTTAGGGCACTGGGTCATGTCCATGACCTCCCCAAGGATTGCAGCTCAAAATTCTTTTGGTAGACAGCCATGCTCCTTTAAAAAGCCCATATTTTTGGAAAGCCTCTAAACTATAGCTAGAGCAGGTAGGGGTGTACCTACAGCTGGGTGGCGTAAGTGGTGAAATGAAGTTTTGGTAAAACCGAATCAGGAGGACAAAAGGTAAAATAAGAAATTTTTTCAAACGCAGTTGTTTTCGTTTATTCGGTTTACATGAATGGTTGCAATTGGTTTTTTTACTGTGCGCCCGTCGTATTTTATTAAATGCTATGACAAGCTAAAGGTGGTTCCCTCTGCACCGTCCTTTAACTGAATGCCTAGAGCCAATAATTGGTTTCTAATCGCATCTGAAGTAGCAAAGTCTTTATTGTCTCTAGCTTCTTTTCTCAGTTTAATGAGCATTTCTACTAATGCAGGGGTTTGGCTGTTTGTAGCCATTTCCACGCCTTCTTTTAAGCCTAAAACATCCAATACAAAAGCCTTTAATAAAGCAGTAAAATGTGCTTTATCTGCTTGGCTTATTTGGTGATTTCCTTCCTTTAATAAATTAATTTCTTTGACCCCTTCAAATAAGTGGGCAATGAGTATGGGTGTGTTAAAGTCATCATTCATAGCAGAATAACACTTGTCTTCCCAGCTTTTTAAGTCAAAATCTGTATGGTTTCCCACGACTACACTGTCTAGTTGCTTAAAAGCCTCCATTAAGCGAGCATGTCCCTTTTCAGAGGCCAATAAAGCTTCATTACTCAAGTCTAAAATACTGGTGTAATGTGCTTGCATCATGAAAAATCGTAATACAGATGCAGTGAAAGGTTTTGAGAGTATATTGTTTTCCCCACTAAAGATCTCTCCCGGTAAAATATTATTATCGGTAGATTTAGACATCTTTTTGCCATTNAGNGTGAGCATATTGGCATGCATCCAATATTTTACTGGAGATACCCCATTGGTAGCTTCTGCTTGGGCAATTTCACATTCGTGGTGTGGGAATTTTAAATCCATCCCTCCCCCGTGAATATCAAAGGTTTTTCCTAAATATTTTGTGCTCATCGCAGTACATTCAAGGTGCCATCCTGGGAAACCGTCGCCCCATTTAGAAGGCCATCTCATGATGTGTTGTGGTTCTGCTTTTTTCCAAAGAGCAAAATCTTGGGGAGATTTTTTTTCGTCTTGAGCTGTTAGACTTCTGGTGTTGGCCAACATGTCTTCTAGTTTCCTGCCACTTAGTTTACCGTAATCATTGGTTTCGTTAAATTTTTGAACATCAAAGTAAACAGATCCATTGACATGGTACGCATAGCCTTTGGCTATAATTTCATCAATAATCTGTATTTGTTCAATGATGTGCCCAGTAGCCGTGGGTTCAATACTCGGTGGTAATAAGTTGAATTGCGTCAAGATATTATGAAAGTCAACTGTGTATTTTTGCACCACTTCCATAGGTTCAATCTGTTCTAATCGGGCCTTTTTTGCAATTTTGTCTTCGCCTTCCTCTGCGTCATTTTCTAAGTGCCCAGCATCTGTAATGTTTCTGACATACCTCACTTTAAACCCCAAATGCTTGAGGTATCTAAAAATCATGTCAAACGACATAAAGGTCCTACAATTTCCAAGGTGTACTTGAGAATAGACGGTTGGTCCACATACATACATCCCTACATAACCCGCTGTAATAGGGGTAAATATCTCTTTTTTTCCACTCAGGGAATTGTATATTTTTAAGGTGTTGTTTTGTGGTGCAGACATGCTTTTTTAGACTAGAAATTAACCGGAAGATTTAGGAAATTTATGAATTCTTTTCTGGTAGCAGCTTCTTTAAAAGCACCTCCGTACTCTGCTGTAACGGTACTAGAATCTATATCTCTAATCCCTCTAGAGTTTACACACAGGTGTTTTGCATCTATGACGCAAGCCACATCTTGTGTGCCGAGTACTTTTTGTAATTCCCTGACAATTTGTATGGTCAAACGCTCTTGAACTTGGGGTCTTTTGGCAAAATAATCTACAATTCGATTCATTTTTGACAATCCCACTACGGTTCCTTTGGAGATATAAGCCACATGTGCTTTACCAACAATAGGGAGCAAATGGTGCTCGCAAGTAGAGTAGAGGGTAATATTTTTTTCAACAAGCATTTCTCCATACTTGTATTTATTACTAAAAGTAGAGGCTTTTGGTCTTTTGTTTGGATGCAAGCCACCAAATATTTCATTGACAAACATTTTAGCCACCCTATTTGGTGTGCCTTTTAGACTGTCGTCTGTTAGGTCTAAACCTAGGGTGTTTAATATGGCAGTTACATGGCCTTTAATATTTTCAATTTTGGCCTCATCTGAGAGGTCAAAAGCATCTGATCTTAGCGGAGTATTTTCTGCTGCAGACAGGTGGTCCATAGAAAGGTCTTCTTGGGCCTCCATAGCGTTTTGGTCTATTTTCATTCTAAATTTAGTACGTTTCTGATGCAAATATAGGGCAATTCTACCGGGATTTATAGCTTTTTTGACTTAGAAGAACAGCGTATAAGTCATGCTAGCAATATTTCTGCGTGTTTCCATTTGAAAAGCCGTGCCTTCAGGAAAATTTAGAGGAGAAACTGACTGGCTTTGTTCCCATTGACTGTAAGCAAAATCAATTCTTCCTCCATTGAAAACCCATCCCAATCCAGAACTTGTATTAATGGTGTTAACGGTATTGTTTACAAAAGGACTGTTTTGGGCACTATAGCCCACTCTAAAAGACCATCTTGAAAGATTAAATTCTCCTCCAATGTTTAAACTATTGACTGTGCCAAGGTCATTGTTGGCAGCACTATTTAAATTACTGAAATAAGGATCGTTAAGGGGTCTAAATCTTGCAGTGGAGAAATCTTGTTGGCTATAGTCTACACTAATTAAACCTCTTTTGCCCACTACCAAGGCTCCACTAAGCGTTATTTTTGAAGGAATCGTGATCCTGTAATCTTCAAATAGGTTGATCTGGTTTTGGTCAATGAATTCAATATCTACGTCTTCCAAATTGCTCCCAATTTGTTGGTGTGTTTTTTCAGATAAGGTATACCAAGTTGGGGTTTTATAACTCACTCCAAGTCTCAAAAATTGAGAAACTCTGGCTATGGCACCTAGACTTAGGGCAACACCATTTCCGTCTGTTCTTATAAAATTGTCAAAATCTATGTATTGTATGGGACTATTTGCACTGTATCCATCTTCATTTATCCTTCCTTGTTTTTCGAAAACCAAGTTTTGAAATTCAAGTCCAGCTCCCAAAAATAAGAAGTCTTTGTATTGTGCCGCTGTGGTAGCAACAAATTTACTATTTCTTCCTTTGGTTTGAATATGATGGTTCTGGCTTACTTGCTGGTATAGGGCATTGGATACATAGCTGCTGATACTGTTATTGTCTAGTTCAGCTGGGTCTAACACGCCACTGTAATAACCTAAAAATGCTTGTTGCGCTGCATATCCAATTTGTGAACCAATATTGAGATAGGCTTCTTCTAGTAGTTCACCGTCTAACTTTAGAATGTCACCAAAAGGGGTGCCGTTGGCGTAATGAAGAAAGTATTGGTCTAAACCGTTGGATGTATTTCCTTTTGCATTTACCCTTGATTTGTATTGGTTGCTATTGTCTGAGTTTAAGGCCAAACTGATTTTTTTCCAAGGGCTGTTTTTACTGTTGTCGTACACAAAAACAATACCTGCTTGGTTAAAACCCAAATGGCCTTTATTGGCTTGGGTATTTGTCGCATTTAATTGGGTGTTGTTTTCTGTCTGAAAATGAGAGAGTCCAAAGCCCATTTGACTGTGCTTGAATACGGCAGCCCCTGCAGGATTAATCGCAAGCGCAGAGAAATCTCCCCCTAGGGCGCCAAAAGCACCAGCCATGGCTTGGAATCTTGCTGTTCCTGTCCTTTGCTCTAGTCCAAACAATGGAAGGTCCTGAATTTGTTGTGCATAGGTTAATAAGCCTGTGGCTAAAAAGACCCCTAATAATACTTTTTTCATTTATTGTAAATGCTATTTAATTTCTCCTTCCACTAGATTTGCTGCTAGAAGAAGACCTGCTAGAAGAACTGGATCGGTTACTGCTACTGCTCCTTACATTATTAGAAGATCTTACAGCAGGAGCGCTGTTAGTGTTGCTAGAGCGATTAATGCTAGATCTTTTTACAGGACTACTTTGGGTATTATAGCTCCTTCTAATAGGACTTACATTTCTAACACTATTTGTGCCAGTGCTTCTTGTAGCATTGCTATTAAAATTACTCGTTCTAGGCGCTAGATTTCTGTACAGTTGGTTGTTAGGACTCTGAATACTTCTCACAGTGTTGCTCCTTGTTGCGCGAGGTGTTCTTACAATACTGTTGTTTCTTATTGCGTTAGAAGTGTTGTAAGTACGGTCCCTAAGGTTGTTAGATAAATTATTAGCAGAGACCATTCTCGTGTTTCCATTAGAGGACACAGTTCTTGTATTAGAAGTTGTTCTTCCAATATTGTTTCTAAGTCCGTTGTTAGAAGTTACTATTCCATCAATAGACCGATTATTGTTTTTGTAAGCGTCTATTACCCTGCTGTTGTCAGTGGTTCTGAGATAATTCCTCAACCCACTCACACTTAAAGTATTTTTTCTGAGGGCATAGCTGCTATTGCTTCTTTGGGTCTGGTTGTTTTTGCCTCTTCTGGTCGCATTTAC
>JGI20152J14361_10000621_pt1 | contig 25143 bp, 18 predicted proteins | sample COG_02_FD_14361 | JGI IMG/M metagenome (IMG submission 14361)
CCATTCGGCCCAGTGAGAAAACTGTATGTCGGTTCACAGTAAGTTAGAGAAGTTTGAGGATAATTGGCAAACTTCAATGGGTGGTTGGTTTCCTGGCGAGACGGTAGTACTGCGTGGTAAAGATGTTTTTAAGGAATTGAATAACAGCTCATGGATGGAGTATTTGCTGTTTGCCAGTACCGGGAAAGAGTCGCAGCAGATTGCGCGGTTAATGGAGGGCATGTGGGTTATCTGCACTAGCTTTCCTGATCCGCGCATTTGGAATAACCGGGTATCAGCACTTGCTGGGACTGCTCGCTCCACAGGGGCCCTTGCTGCAGCGGCATCAGTGGCGGTTAGCGAGGCAACTATTTATGGGCTGAAGCCTATTAAAGGCGCGACAGATTTTTTATACCGCGCCGATAAGCGATTAGCTGAGGGTGAGAGTTTAGAGCAAATTGTTCGAGCAGAGTTAAAGCAGTATCGCAGTGTCTACGGCTATGGACGGCCATTAGTTACGGCGGATGAACGAGTAGAGCCAATGATGAATTTTGCTCGTTCAATAGGCTGCGGCAAAGGTAAATATATCAAGCTTGCCTTTGCTGTGGAGGAGTATTTAGCAGCTAGCCGGTTTAAATACCAAATCAATATTGCGGCGGTCTGTGCCGGTTTATTGGCTGACGAAGGATTGAGCCCTATGGATTTTTATCATATGGCGACATTAGCTTTCACTGCTGGTGCGATGCCTTGTTTTATTGATGCATTAGATCAGCAGGAAGGATGTTTTTTTCCCTTACGGACTTCTCGACTCAACTTTACTGGAGGCGAGACAGTCAAGCACTGGAGGGTGTGAATAATGACTAAGCTGTATGTAGTGTTTGTTTTATTCGTTCTGGCCTGTAATACGGCATTTGCCGAAAATTCTCTTAATTCAGGTGTCGATTTCGCCGGTTTCTACGGCGATGAGGACTATGTCTCCATTGCCACAGGGACCACCCAGCCTATTGCTAAAGCACCAGCGGTCGCCTCGGTTATTACTGCCAGCCAAATACGCGCTATGGGCGCTCGTGATATCGATCAGGTATTGGAGTCGGTTCCCGGTCTGCATATTAGTCGTGACGTGATTGGATATAATCCTCAATATCTTTTTCGAGGTATTTCCTCCGACTTTAACCCTCAAGTTTTAATGCTTATTAATGGCATCCCCATCACCAATTTATTTCAGGGCGATCGCAATGTTGTTTGGGGCGGTATGCCGGTTGAAGCAATCTCGAGAATTGAGGTTATCCGAGGACCTGGCTCAGCACTCTATGGTGCCGATGCCTTTGCCGGAGTGATTAATATAGTTACCAAGAGCCCGGATGAGGTTAAGCGTAATTCTGCTGGCGTTAGGGTTGGCTCTTTTGATACTACGGATGTTTGGTTCACTGGGGCGGGCGAAAAAGGCGGCCTAGGCTATATGGGCAGCATAGAATTTACAAAGAGCGATGGATCCGATGCTGTGATCGACATGGATGCTCAAAGTCTACTTGATTTAATTCCGGGTAATACTCCCGCCTCAAATGCCCCCGGTTCGATCAATCTCTCCTCGGAGAATGTTGAGTTACGCCTTGAGGCAACCTACAAGAAATTACGGCTCAGAGCGGGCAGTCAGATTCGCAACAATATCGGTGATGGCGCCGGTGCAGCTCAAGCACTCAATCCAGGAAACAAATTTTCCAGTCAACGATTCAATATAGATCTCACCTACACTGACGAGGAGATATTTGATAACACCTTAGTTGAGTTTCAAACCAGTTATTTTGATACCTCTCAGGAAGTGGAGGGTAACTTTATTCTCTACCCAGCCGGTTCTACTGGTCCCTTTCTTGATCTGTCCGGGTTACCGATCTTTCCCCCCTTTCCCGATGGCGTAATCGGCAATCCTGAGATTTTTGAGCGTCACACTCGTGTGGGTGTACGCATGGAGCACAGCGGTATCGAAAAACATCGTATCAGTGCTGGCGCCGGCTATTACGATGGTGAAATTGACAAGATAACTGAGTCGAAAAACTTCGGCTTTAACCCCGAGACTATGCAGATAATCTTGCCCGGTGACCCATTAGTCGACGTATCAGATACCCCCTTTGTATTCCTTACCGAAGACAGTCGCAACAATAGCTATGTGTTTCTTCAGGATGTTTGGCTGCTGGCCAATGACTGGGAATTAACCGCAGGGCTGCGACATGATAACTACTCGGATTTTGGTGCCACCACTAATCCACGGTTGGCATTGGTCTGGTCTACCAGCTACAAATTAACCACTAAATTTCTCTATGGCGAGGCATTTCGTGCCCCTTCATTTGCCCAGACGAGGGCGATTAATAACCCCTTAATTCTCGGCAATATCAATCTTAAGCCGGAAGAGATTAAAAGCTATGAGTTGGCTTTTGATTATCGACCCAATTATGAACTGACATTGATGACGAATTTTTTCTATTACGACTGGAGCGATATTATCCAGTTTATTCCCGACACCAATAACAGTACTCGCACCGCACAAAACTCTGGAGAGCAAACAGGCTACGGTATGGAGTTTGAGGCGATCTGGCAGGCAACGGATAATTTCACTTTGACCGGTAACGTCGCTGTGCAAAATTCGACCGATGAAACATTGGATGTACCGGCAGCCAAGTCACCAGAAAAACAGCTCTACCTCCGTGCTGACTGGATTTTGCCGAAAGATTGGCGAGTTAATCTGCGTGCCAACTGGGTTATGGATCGCAACCGTCTCAGTGAGGATATGCGCTCAGATATTGATGACTACGTACTATTTGATCTGTCGCTGCGTAAGGTTATGAGTAACTCCTTTGAGTTTGCTTTGACTGTGAACAATCTATTTGACGAAGACGCCCGTGAGCCCAGTCCCAACTCTAATCCCATGCCATTTATTCCCAATGACTTGCCGTTGTCGGGCAGAGCTCTATTGGGTGAGATTCGATACAGCTTTTGAACTAGTATTTAGTATGTAGACATAGATGAGCTAGCAAGTTGCCAAGGCAATTTGCTAGCTCTTTTTTACGGCAGTACAGGAGGTAGTGCTATAAAAATCACAGGGAGCATGCGGGCGCTGTTTATTGCCCTTGCAACACTGATTCTCTGCCGCAGCGTCACCGCTGCTGCGGTTGAATTGGTGATCGTGTACCCACAGGTGCGTGAGCCATTTTCCCGTGTCTTTGAAGAAATTGTTCGAGGTGCCGAGGATGGTTACCAAGAGCAGGTTCAGCGTGTCGCACTAAAAGAAAATCAGTCTCCGGTGGACTTTGTCCATGTTCTCGACAGGCAATCGCCGGTATTGGTGCTGGGCAATCGCTTGGCCAGGCAAGTCGCTGAAAAGAACCGCCAGCATAAAGTCATAGTGGGGGCAGTTAATGGCGAGTTTAACAAGGTCTTTGGTATCAGCCTGACGCCTAGCTTTGAGGCCATATCCAACAAGCTAAAGTTTTTGGTTCCCGCCGTTAAAAAAGTCCATGTGATTGCCAAGCCCGGCACCACTGCCCGTGATTTTGAACTCGAATTGGAGGCTTCTCAGGTACAGGAGTATCAAGGGCAGCCAGGAAATCAAAGCTTCAGTTTGGTGATTCATGAAGCCGAAGATATCAGGAGTGCGGCGACGGTTTATCGAGATCTGATGCGAACCTTGGATGAGGATGACGCTGTATGGATTCTGCCCAACGGCTCATTTGTAAATAATGCGATGTTATCCATATTGTTGCAGGAGTCTTGGGAAAAGCACTTTGTGGTGTTCTCTTCTAACCCGGTACATGTAAAGCGCGGCGCGTTGTTTTCTGTTTATCCTAACAATTACAAAATGGGCTTGAGTCTCGGGCGTCTTGCGCAAACCGTTGCCGGTGATCTCTCTGCTACTGAAGGTGAAGAGTCGGCGCGGGCAATGCAGCCATTGAACGATGTCTTTGTCACTCTCAACGAGCGCACCAGCAATCATCTTGGGATCAACTTGACTGATGATATGCGGGCGCACATTGACCTAGTGCTTCCGGCGCGGTGATCACTTATGCCTAGACTAAAACCTAACTGGTTCGATAAGTTGCGCTTTAAAACTCAGATATCCCTGGTGTTTATCTTTGGTATTCTGGTTTTGGCTTTCGTTACGTCGGTTACCGTTAGCAAAATATCTAGCACTATTATCGAAGAGCACGAGATGCTGCAGGGCAAACAGGTAACCGAATCCTTAGCGCGGCGCAGTGAAATTGCACTGCTATATCAGAGTTCTGAAACCGCTAGCGATATTGGCGGAGATGCCATGAACTTTCCTGGAGTAAAGGGAATAGTCATTGAAACTGATAAATCAGATGTGTTGTTTGCCACTGGTTCGATGTTTGTCGCCGATAGCAGCGAGTTTGTCGATCAGGATAGCCAGCAGGCGGCGGAGACGGCGAATAAAAAAGCCACAGAACTCAGCCTAGTGGCAGAGAATATCGACTTTTGGAAGTTTGCCTCTCCAGTCTATACCAGTAGTACCGACGATAGCCAAGGGATGGATACGACTAACAGTGATCATCTGCTGCTGGGCTACATCACTGTTGTGGTGGGCAAAGATACCCTCCATAAAATGCAAAAAAGTACATTGCAAAACAACCTGATGGCGTCATTTTTTGGCGCAGCCATTTTGTTATTTGCCCTGCTCTATTTCTCACGTCGTCTCACCAGCCCCATCGAACGCCTATCAACAGTGATGAAGCGAGCCCAGCAGGGTGAAGAGAAAATTCGTGCTGAGATTCAGGGGCCGGTGGATATTACCGACATGCAAAAATCGTTTAATCGCATGATGCAGGTGCTTGAGAATCGTCGTCGAGAACTGAAGCGGGCAATGAAAATGGCCATGACATCGGCCGAGATGAAGGTTGAATTTGCCGCCAACGTAACTCATGAGTTGCGTACGCCGATGAACGCAGTGCTAGGTATGTTAGACCTGTTGACCACTATGGGTTTGAGTCTTAAACAGCAGGAATATGTGCAGACAGCGAAATCCTCTGGGGACAATCTGCTGGCGTTGATCGACGATATTCTCAATTTTTCTGAGGCCGATGCTGGCAAGATTAGCATCACCAACCGCGACTACCTACTCCATGAAAGTCTTGATGAAGTGGTGGGCTTGCTTTCCAGCACTGCTCTGAAAAAGCATATTAATATAGGTTATATCATCGATGAAGATGTGCCACCTATGCTGCATAGTGACAGCGATAGAATTCGTCAGGTACTGATTAACTTGGCGGGCAATGCACTTAAGTTTACCGAGCGCGGTGACGTCTCAATTTATATCAGTCTGCAGAATGATGGCAATTTGGATTCCCCTGAATTGGATTCTGCGTCTCAAGAACTCCAGAGCGCGGGCTCAACGGTACATCTGAGATTCGTTGTTAAGGATACGGGAATAGGTATAGCGCCAGAGGATCAGGCACGAATTTTTGAGGCCTTTACTCAGGTGGATTCCTCAAACACCAAAGGCTATCAGGGCACTGGCCTAGGGCTGGCGATCAGCAGTCAAATTATTGAGTTAATGGGCGGTGATATTTTTGTCTCCAGCGAGCTGGGCGAGGGCAGTCAATTTGGCTTTTGTCTGCCAGTAATGGTGGCACAGCTTCCGGAGTCTTTGGTCGCTGAAGATGAGGCTGTGGATGAGTCTGTCAGTAAGGCTACGAATAGCTTTAAAGATATTAGCACTCTGTTTGTCAGCGCCAGTGAAATCCTCAGTGGCTTTGCAGCCCAGCAATTTAAAGCCTTAGAGGTTAAGGCCGAATTTGCTGAATCAGGTTTGCAGGCCTTGGATATTATTCGTCAGCGTCAAACTGAGGATTGCTTCGATATTCTGTTTGTTGATCAGGATCTCGATGATATTAAGGTCAACGAGTTGCTCAGATTTATCAAGTTAGAACCGAACTTTGGTAAACGGCCTGCGGTGATGCTCAGCAATCCCTGGAACAAAGATTCTGAAGCCAGTGAGTTGGCGCTGCCACGGCTGAATAAACCATTGCGCTCAAACTCACTGGTGGGCGTGTTAACGAAATACTTTGTCACCGCCAACGATAATGACTTTGATGACGGCCGATTGCCCGAAGAGGTGGTAATTCCCCGCTCATGCAAAATTTTGGTGGTTGATGATAGCCGCGCAAATCAGCAGGTTGCCTGCGCTATGTTAGAGCGCCTCGGCTGTCAGGCGACATTGGCTAACAACGGCAAAGAGGCGCTGGAGAAGGTGGTTCGAGAAGACTACGACCTGATCTTTATGGACTGCAATATGCCGGTGATGAATGGCTATGACTGCACCAAACAAATAAGGATCTACGAGGGCGATCAAGCGGGTACGTTACCAATTATCGCTATGACCGCCAATAACTCGGAAAATGAAGAGCGGATTTGTCGCGAAGCTGGCATGAGTGACTTCCTGCCAAAACCTCTGAGTCTGGTTGGCCTGCGTGAAAAGCTGACTTACTGGTATGCCAATGATTCTGTTGCACATAACGAACTAGATGAAGAGCCTGTGGAAAAGCCAGCCGATGTTGATGCGAAAGAGGTAAAGCAACCCGTCGCCAAATACACCGGGCTCAGTTATGACGTCAAGGTTATAGCCTCTTTACGTGAGGCCGTCGGTGAAGTGGTGTCGTCGATGATCGGTGCCTTTCTTGAAGATACGCCGATCTATATCGGCAAGCTAAAAATAGCCCTTACAGAAAAGGATGCTCGTCAGGTAAGGGATATGGCCCACACCATCAAGGGTAGTGCGGCGAATTTCGGTGCTGTTGAACTGGTCGCTGCCAGCAAGAAGTTGGAGGATGGCGCGACCCAAGAAGACCTCAGTGATGGGGTCCAATTGCTCAAGCGAATTTCCCTGGCTTTTGACGCGTTACAAAAGGATCTCAAGCAGGAAATCTCTCTGGACACAGAGACCGCTAAAATCCCCCCAAAAAGCGGAAACTCGAGCAACATCTTAGTAGTGGATGATGACCGAACCGTGCGTATGGCGCTGGTCGATGCTTTCACCCGGGAACACTATGAGGTCGAAGAAGCCAACAACGGCATGCAGGCCTTAAATATCTGCAAACGCCATATGCCGGATCTGGTCTTGATGGATGCGGTGATGCCTGAACTAGACGGTTTTGATGCCTGCCAGATGATTCGTGAACTACCCCATGGTAGTGATATTCCGGTGTTGATGATCACCGCACTGGATGACGAACAATCGATTGTTAGGGCCTTCTCCTCCGGTGCCACAGACTATGTCTCCAAACCGATCAATTTCTCGGTGATCAAGCAGCGCGTAGCGCGCCTAATTAAAGCCAGTAAAGCGGAGCAAGATGTTAAAAAACTCGCCTACCATGATCCACTAACCAGCCTGCCCAATCGCACCTATTTAAAACAGCAGCTAGCTGTGACAGTTAATCGAGCGGCCACCGAGAACCAGCGCTTTGCGATTTTATTCCTCGACTTAGATCGTTTCAAAATGATCAATGACACCATGGGCCACGATGCCGGTGATTTATTGCTCAAGGCTGTGGCCGATCGGATCCGTCACTGCGTCCGAGAAAACGACTTTGTCGCCCGCCTCGGGGGTGATGAATTTACCGTGGTATTGGAAAATATTGCCAGTCTCGAGGGCGCATCCAGTGTCGCGGAAAAGATCTGTCGCTCGGTGGCGCGGCCCTTTGTCTTTATGCAGCAAAAGATGTTTGTCACCACCAGTATCGGCATTTCTATTTTCCCCGACGATGGAGAGGATGTCAGCGCCCTAATCAAACACGCTGATTCGGCGATGTTCCGGGCCAAGGAAAAGCGCAATGACTTCTGTTTCTATGAGCGCGGTATGGAGGCTGAAATTGCCAAGCGACTCAAGCTCGAGCAGGAGTTGCGCAAGGCTATAGATAGCGATCAGCTGGTGTTGCACTATCAGCCGCAGATCGACTTCAAGACTGGCGATTTAGTGGGTGCTGAGGCCCTGGTACGCTGGGACCATCCTCTAAAAGGTTTGGTGCCGCCAGATGTTTTTATTCCTCTGGCCGAGGAGAGCGGGCTGATTAATCAGCTCACCGACTGGGTTTTGGAAAATGCCGCTATACAAATTAAGCGCTGGCTCGATGCGGGGCATAGCCTAACCTTGGCGGTAAATCTGTCGGTGAAGGATCTAGTGCAGGAGGATTTGCACGCCAAGCTGGAGAGTTTAATTAAACGGATTGACCTGCCAAAGAATGTTCTCGAGTTAGAGATTACCGAAAGCACTCTGATGGATCACCCAGAGCTGATGATTACAGAGCTGAATAAAATTAAAACAATGGGTATCACCGTAGCAGTGGACGATTTTGGCAGCGGTTACTCATCGTTAAATTATCTCAAGAGACTGCCCGTTGATGTGTTGAAAATCGACCGTTCATTTATCTCAGATATTGAATCAGACCCCAATGATAGTGCCATTGTCGCGGGTATTATTGCTCTGGCGAAAAACCTCGGTATGAGCACAGTTGCAGAGGGGGTCGAGACGGAAGCTCAGCGCTGTATTTTGGAAAAGCTTGGCTGTGATACCTTTCAGGGCTATTTAGTCAGCAAGCCAGTAGCGCCGCAGCTCTTTGCCGAGCAGTTTTTGATCTCCGAGAAAGTGATCTAAATTTACCCCTCAGGGCTCTGCTATGTGATAATGCCGCCATTATTCAGAGCCAAAAATTTTCATGAGCGATTACCTCAGTATTCACCCGGAAAACCCCCAACAGCGGTTGATCGCTAAAGCGGCCGAAATTGTCCGCAAAGGCGGTGTTATCGTCTATCCCACAGACTCCGTCTATGCCATTGGTTGCCATATTGGCGACAAACAGGCCATGGATCGCATTCGGACCATCAGGCTGCTGGACAAGAATCACAATTTCACCCTAATGTGCCGCGACCTCTCCGAGCTCGCCAGCTATGCCCGTGTCGACAACAGCGCCTTTCGCAGTCTCAAAGTACACACCCCTGGGCCCTTCACCTTTATTCTGCCGGCCACCTCTGAAGTGCCGCGGCGCTTGATGCACCCGAAACGTAAAACCATTGGGTTACGCGTGCCGGACAGCCCCATAGTTCAGGCTCTTTTAGCCGAATTGGGAGAGCCGATGATGAGCGTAACCCTGATCATGCCCGGAGATGAATATCCGCTGTCTGATCCCTACGATATTCGCGCTGCCCTGGAAGCTCATGTTGATGTGCTTATTGATGGCGGTCACTGTGGCCTTGAACCTACTACCGTTGTGGATATGACTGGCCCGGTGCCAGAGATCACACGACAGGGGATGGGCGATTTCTCCGCTTAATGGATAATCATGATGGCCACAGCGGTCATTGCGGTTATAATTGCCGGCAAATAAATAATTGAGTTCCACCGTGACCACAGAAGCCACTTCTCTGCAGCAACAGCCCCCGGAAGACGACAGCAGCAGTGCTGTTGGCTTGGGTGATGCTGTGTCTAGTGAAGTGCCGGTTGACGTCACTGGTGACGTGCCGNNTGAAGCCCGGTCACTAAACCCCTCTCAATCTGAAATGCCTTTTGCCGTGGTTCAGGGTAAAGAACTGAACATCATGCCGAAGGATCTATATATTCCGCCGGATGCTCTGGAAGTCTTTCTCGAAGCCTTTGAGGGGCCGTTGGATCTGCTGCTTTATTTAATTCGTCGTCAGAATCTCGATATTCTCGAAATTAATGTCGCCGAAATTACACGTCAGTACATGGGTTATATCGGCCTCATGGAGTCCATCCAACTCGAGTTGGCGGCAGAATATTTGGTGATGGCAGCAATGCTCGCCGAAATCAAATCGCGCATGTTGTTGCCCCGTCAGGTGATGGATGAAGACAGTGAAGAAGATCCTCGTGCTGAGCTGATTCGTCGATTGCAAGAATACGAGCGCTTTAAGAAAGCTGCTGACGATATAGATGAGATGCCGCGCTTAGGTCGCGATATTCATCAGGCCTCGGCCCATGCCCCAGAGCGCAATCAGGAAGTGCAGCACCCAGAAGTCGATATGCGTGAGATTTTAACCGCATTGGCCGAAGTGCTGCGCCGTGCGGATATGTTTGAAAATCACCAGGTGCAGATGGAAAAACTCTCCACCAGAGAGCGTATGACCCATGTCTTGGAAGCGCTGCGCGGTGAGCAATTTGTGCCCTTCGTAAGCCTGTTTAAAAGCTCCGAGGGCAAACTCGGCGTAGTGGTGACCTTCTTGGCCATTATGGAACTGATTAAAGAGTCATTGGTTGAAATCGTCCAGAGCGAAACCTTTGGCCCCATACACGTTAAAGCTAGAACCTCATGAATGCTGAACTGATTAAACAAATTGTTGAAGGCGCGCTGTTAGCAGCGGGCAAGCCAATGGACATAGCCCGCATCGAAAGTCTTTTCGAAGATGACGAGCGTCCGCCCCGAGACCAGATTAAAGCGGCATTAGAAGAAGTCGAAGCCGACTGTCGCGGTCGCGGTTTTGAGTTAAAGCAGACTGCCAGCGGTTACCGCTTCCAAGTGCGTCAAGATCTTGCCGAATGGGTCAATCGCCTGTGGTCGGAAAAGCCTAAGCGGTACTCCCGAGCCATGCTCGAGACCATGGCGCTAATAGCCTATCGCCAGCCTCTGACAAGAGGTGATATTGAGCAGGTTCGTGGTGTTGCTGTGAGTTCCGACACCATCAGAACACTGCAGGAGCGCGACTGGGTTCGAGTGGTAGGTTTCCGCGATGTGCCGGGTAAGCCCGCGCTCTACGCCACAACCAAAAATTTCCTCGATTACTTTAATATTAAAAGTCTCGAGCAACTGCCAGCCCTCAGTGAAATTAAAGACTTTGCCGAACTGGATCCAGAGTTGGAATTGGCGCTCTCAGGCAGCAAACCTGAGCGAGTCGCGGCCAATGATGAAGAGCAGGGTGCAGACCTTGTTGACAGCGAAAATTTTAGCCTCGACCAAGAAGTTGATGGCCAGAATGCGATCAATGATGCTTTTAATGAAAACGCTAGCAATGACGGCATCGATAACGACCTTGATACTAACGCCCTTAATAACAATTCATTAGACGATAATCAAAGTCTAGACTCCGACGACCAGGTGAGCAGTTCTAACCATGAGTGAAAAATTACAGAAAGTATTGGCTACTGCAGGATTGGGTTCGCGTCGCGAACTCGAGAAGTGGATCTCCGCAGGCCGAGTTTCAGTCAATGGTTCAACAGCCAAGCTGGGAGATCGCGCTGTCCCCGATGACCGCATTTTGGTCGACGGGCGTTTGATTAAAATTGTTACCGACGACAGCCCTCGAGTGCTGATGTACAGCAAGCCGGAAGGGGAAGTCTGCACCACCTCGGATCCCGATGGTCGTCCCACCGTATTTGATCGTCTGCCGCGCTTAGCTCGTGGACGCTGGATCGCTATTGGGCGTCTCGACATCAACACCAGCGGTTTGCTGCTGTTTACCAACCACGGTGAATTGGCTAACCGCCTGATGCACCCCTCCTATGAAGTACAGCGCGAGTATATGGCGCGTATTCACGGTGAAGTGGATGAAGCCATGATCAAACGCCTGACGGAAGGCGTTGTTCTCGAAGATGGTGTTGCCAGCTTTAAGAGTGTTAAAGCCCAGCATGCTCGCAGCTCGGACGATGCTGGTGGACGCAATCGCTGGTTTAAAGTGATTCTGGCCGAGGGCCGTACCCGCGAAGTGCGTCGTCTTTGGGAATCTCAGGAAGTGGAAGTTAACCGTCTCAAGCGTATTAGCTACGGCCCCATTGAATTGCCATCGATTGTGCGTCGTTCAGATTTTCTTGAGCTGGACCCTAAGCAAGTAGTATCCCTGTTTAAAGCGGTTGCCCTGCACCCGCCGAGATTCAGTGAGAAGCATGTATTGAAAGATATGCGTGAGCGCAAAGAGCGAAAGTTGCGTGCTCGAGGTAATACCTGGAAGTAGCCTAGGCTGCTTTGAGAATAGCCTAAGCTGCTTTTAGAATAGCCTAAGCGTCGTGTAAAGAAACGCTATCGGTGCGGTTGCGCATCGATAGACTGGCCATTCACCGCCGCACTGTCGGCGCCGAGCAGATACAGATAGGTTGGCATAATTTGCTCGGGACTGGTCACTGAGCCGGGGTTTTCCGCCGGGAAAGCCTGCATGCGCATGCTGGTGCCAGTGGCGCCAGGATTGATCGCATTGACCCGCACCGAACCCAAACCCTCTAGTTCCGATGCCCAGACCTGAACCATGCCTTCCACGGCGAACTTTGACACTGCATAAGCTCCCCAAAATGAACGACCAACTCGTCCTGCGCTGGATGTAGTGAAAACCACCGAGGCGCTATCGGACTTTTCCAATACAGGCATCAATGCCTGAGTCATTTGAAATGCGGCGGTGACATTCACCTGCATCACCTTGTCCCAGACATCAGTGCGATAGTTGCTCATGGGGGTGCGCTGGCCAAGAATACCGGCGTTGTGCAGCAGTCCATCGAGACGGCCAAACTGCTCGTCCAACTGGTTGCTGAGAATGTTGTAATCGTCGCTGCTTGCGCCTTCGAGATCGATGGGATAGATCACCGGCTCTGCACCGCCCTCGGCCACAATGCTGTCGTAGACCTGCTCTAACTTAGCCACTGTGCGACCCGCCAGAATTACCGTTGCGCCGTGTTTTGCACAATGTAATGCAGCGGTTTTACCAATGCCATCGCCGGCACCTGTGACCAAAATAACGCGACCTGCGAGTAAGGTTTCAGGGGCCTGATAGGCGGCGATTTCGGCATTGGATAACATAGGGTTTTCTCTTCTCAAATCTGAGTGGTGGTGTTTTTTATCGCGGGTTTACTTGGCGAACAGCAGCGAGTGCAGTTGCTGAGACTGTTCGACAATCCAGTCCGCCTGCCAGTCGGCAATCACTTGGCCCGCTTCAATATAGCCCCAGGCAGCAGCAATATTACGCGTGCCCGCAGCACGACCAGCGTCTATATCACGGACATGGTCGCCGACATAGAGGCAGTGCTCTGGTGCAATAGCAATTTCGTTACAGGCCAACAAAATAGCCTCTGGGTGAGGTTTTGGCAGAGTCACATGGTCAGGGCAGATAACGGTTGCTGCACCTTCCATTAAACCCAGCTGAACTAACGCCGCTTCGGTATAGCGCCAGGGTTTATTGGTGACAATACCCCAGGGAATACTGCGCGCATGACATTCATCGAGGACTTCTTGCAGCCCTTCATAGAGCGCCGTTTTTTCCGCTAGATTGGCAAAGTAGAGCTCGAGAAACTCTTCACGCAGGGGCTCAAATTGCTCGTGGCCTGGCTCTATATTAAAGCCGCTTTGTATTAAACCCACCGAACCATTGGTGACGCTGGTACGAATTGCTGAGTCGGGCAGGGGTGCTCGGTTGTGCAGTACCAGCTGCTTATTTAGTGCAGTGACAAAGTCGGGGGCTGTATCTAATAATGTGCCATCCAGATCGAATAGCAGAGCCTTAAAGTCGAGCATAGAAAATCCGTTATGCGGGCTTGCGCGCGCAGATCATGTAATTAACATCGACATCGGTTTCAGTGAGGCGATAGGTTTTTGTTATGGGGTTGTAGGTCAGCCCAGTCATCTGGTCCAGCTCTAAACCGGCTTCACGAATCCACTGGCCCAACTCCGCCGGACGAATAAACTTGCCGTACTCATGGGTGCCCTTGGGCAGCATGCGCAGAACATATTCGACGCCAATAATCGCCAGCAAGTAAGCCTTGGGGTTGCGATTAATCGTCGAGAAAAATAAGGTTCCGCCGGGCTTGGTCATGGCGGCACAGGCGCGAACGACTGAGCTGGGATCCGGCACATGTTCGAGCATTTCCAGGCAGGTAACCACATCGAACTCTTCGCCGTGGCTCTGAGCAAAATCTTCGGCAGTGGATTTCTGGTAATCCACTTCGACGCCAGACTCGAACTTGTGTAGCTCTCCTACCGCCAGCGGTGCTTCACCCATATCGATACCGGTGACATGAGCGCCGCGCTGAGCCATGGCTTCACAGAGAATGCCGCCGCCACAGCCAACGTCTAAGACCTTCTGCTCGGCCACAGGTGACAGCTTGTCAATCCAGTTGGCGCGCAGGGGATTGATATCGTGGAGCGGCTTAAACTCGCTATTGCGATCCCACCAGCGGCTTGCCAGCGCTTCAAACTTAGCTACTTCGCTGGGATCGACATTTATTGATGCGCTGTTGTCACTGTTGTTTGTTGGCATAGGAAATTGCTACCTAGGGCTTGAAATGATTAGTTAAGATTTTCGTTAACCGGGACTGATCTGGTTACGCCAGGCATCGGCGCGGCGGATCAGATTTTCTTCGTCGAGAGTCACTAAACTGCGTTCTCTCAGCAGAGCCTTGCCTGCCACCCAGCTGTGGGTCACCTGGCTGCCGGCATTGCTGTAGACCAACTGAGAGGCGGGATTATACAGCGGTTTTTGACTCAGAGAGCTGATTTCCACGGCAATCATATCTGCGCTCTTGCCAGCTTCGAGGCTACCGATCTGATCATCCCAGCCCAGCGCCTTGGCGCCATTAATAGTCGCCATGCGCAGTGCGGCGTGGGCATCAAGCACCGAAGCGTCGTCTGCTACGGCCTTGGCCAGCAGGGCCGCAGTTTTTAATTCACCAAATAGATCCAGATCATTATTGCTCGCCGCACTGTCTGTGCCTATAGCCACATTGATGCCCGCGTCGATCAACTTGCCCACTGGGCAAAAACCACTGGCGAGCTTTAAGTTGGACTCGGGGCAGTGCACTACATGGCAGTTATTGTCTTGAATTAAACGAATATCTTCGTCGTCAATTTGCGTCATATGCACCAGCTGTGTTTGAGGCAACAGCACGCCTAGATCATCGAGCCGCTGCAGTGGTCGGCAGCCATAGAGCTTGAGTGAATCGGCAACTTCCTGAGCGGTTTCATGGCAGTGAATATGCACAGGCATATCCAGCTCATTGGCGTAGGTAGCAATACGGCGCATAGTCTCGTCACCCACGGTATAGGGTGCGTGGGGCGCACAGGCAATCTTAATCAGGCCATCACCCTTATAGGTATCCCGCAGTTGCAGGCCCTTGTGAATGTAGTCGTCTGGATCCTTACCGCCAGCGGTGGGGAAGTCGAACACGGTAAAGCCAATCTGGCTGCGCATGCCGCTGCGCTGAACCTGTTCGGCCACGGTGTCGGCAAAGAAGTACATATCAGCAAAACAGGTGGTGCCTGTCTTGATCATTTCCGCCATCGCCAGATTGGTGCCGTCGGCGACAAATTCTGCGCTCAGTACTCGGGCTTCAACTGGCCAGATATGCTCTTCCAGCCAGGGCTGCAGTGGCAGGTCATCGGCGTAACCGCGAAGTAGGCTCATAGCAGCGTGGCCGTGGGCATTGACTAATCCAGGCATCAGGATATGGTCAGCCAGATCGACTACAGACAGGGCGTCAAATTTGCTCTGAGCCTCGGCCTGGGGGTAGATACCGACGATCTTTTGCTGGTCAATGGCCAGGGCACAGTTTTCAAAAACCCGGTTCTCTGGAACCACTGGAATAATCCATCGGCTGTTGATAAGTAAATCGATTTTTATGGGCTGCATGAAGCCTCCTGAGCGAAGGTTCGGAGTATACCGACTTTTTACTGCGGGTTAAGCTTTGGCGTGAGTTTCAGGTCAATAAAAGCGAGCCACTATAGGGATATGTATGGTAGAATTCAGGCCTTTAAACAGGCTGCTTTTGGGGCCTACTGGCACGCATTAACGACTGCTTTGAGCGAGTTGTTAGCGGATCTAAAATAATAGCGATAAAACTTCAGGGCGCGACGGAAACTTATGGGTGATTTAGCACAAGAAATTGTTCCGGTAAATATCGAAGACGAACTCAAGCAATCCTACTTAGCCTATGCCATGAGCGTAATTGTTGGCCGGGCACTGCCAGATGTAAGAGATGGCCTCAAGCCTGTACATCGACGCGCACTGTTCGCCATGAGCGAGCTGGGCAATGACTGGAACAAAGCCTATAAGAAGTCAGCCCGTGTTGTCGGCGACGTCATTGGTAAGTACCACCCTCACGGTGACTCTGCTGTCTACGAGACTATCGTACGTATGGCTCAGCCATTCTCACTGCGCTACATGTTGGTGGATGGTCAGGGTAACTTTGGTTCGGTTGATGGTGACTCCGCTGCTGCCATGCGTTACACCGAAATCCGTATGACCAAGATCGCCCACGCGCTGCTTGAAGATCTCGAGAAAGAGACCGTCGATTTTGTCCCTAACTACGATGAAACTGAACAGATTCCCCATGTTTTGCCGACTCGCATACCCAACCTATTAGTTAATGGTTCCTCTGGTATTGCTGTGGGCATGGCGACCAATATTCCGCCCCACAACCTCACTGAAGTGGTCAAAGGTTGTCTGGCGATGATCGACAATCCGGAGATTACCGTCGATGAGTTGATGGAATATATCCCCGGACCGGATTTCCCCACTGCCGGTATTATCAATGGCAGAGCCGGCATTATTCAGGCCTACCGCACCGGTCGTGGACGCATCTATGTGCGCGCCAAAGCCCGTATCGAAGTGCACGAAAAGACTCGCCGTGAAACCATCATTATCACCGAGATTCCTTATCAGCTGAACAAAGCGCGCCTGATTGAGCGCATCGCCGAGCTGGTTAAAGAGAAGAAGCTTGAAGGTATCTCTGAACTCCGCGATGAGTCGGACAAAGACGGTCTGCGCGTGGTGATCGAAATTAAGCGCACCGATGTTGGAGAAGTGGTTCTTAATAATCTCTTCTCCCAGACCCAGCTGCAGAGCGTGTTTGGTATCAACGTGGTGGCACTGGTCGACGGTCAGCCGAAGATTCTCAATCTGCAGCAGCTGATTCATCACTTCCTGCGTCATCGCCGTGAAGTGGTTACACGTCGTACTATTTATCTGTTGAAAAAGGCTCGCGAGCGCGCCCATACATTGGAAGGCTTTGCTATTGCCCTAGGCAATATCGATGAAATTATTGCACTGATCAAGCAGTCGCCCACGGCGACCGAAGCCCGTGAAGCCCTAGTCGCCCGCGGTTGGAGTCCTGGTTCAGTGGTTCAGATGCTCGAACGTGCTGGTAGTCAAGCTACACGTCCGGAGTGGCTGGAAGATCAGTACGGTCTGCGCGATGGCAAATATTACCTGTCTCCAGAGCAGGCCAAAGATATTCTTGAGTTACGTCTGCACCGTTTAACCGGTATGGAACACGACAAAATCATTGCTGAATTTGCCGTCAAGCTGGAAGAGATTACTGAATACCAAGATATTCTTGGTGACCTGACTCGCCTGATGACCGTTATTCGTGAAGAACTCGAAGCCGTGATCGAAGAGTTTGGTGATGAGCGTCGCACAGAGATCATTGAATCGCTGCATGACCTTACTATTGAAGACCTGATTACCGAAGAAGACCGTGTTGTTACCATTTCTAACGGCGGCTATGCCAAAACTCAGCCATTGAGCGATTATCAAGCGCAGCGTCGCGGCGGTATGGGCAAGTCGGCAACAGCGGTTAAAGATGAAGATTTTGTTGAACACCTTTTGGTCGCCAGCACTCACGCGACTATTTTGTGCTTTACCAACCTGGGCAAAGTCTACTGGCTCAAGGTGTATCAGATTCCCGTTGCCGGCCGCAATTCACGCGGACGTCCGGTGGTTAATTTGTTACCTCTGGATGAAGGTGAGCGCATTAGCTCGATTCTGCCAGTTGAAGAATACAGCGCTGATAAGTTTGTGATTATGGCCACCGCCAACGGCACCGTGAAGAAGACCTCACTGGAGCAGTACTCGCGCCCACGGAGTGTTGGTTTGCGTGCAGTAGATCTGGTTGAAGGCGATCACTTGGTCGGTACCGCGATTATTGATGACGACAGCGATGTCATGCTGCTCAGTTCTGAAGGTAAGGCCGTACGCTTTGCCAGCACCGATGCCCGCTCTATGGGTCGTGTATCTAAAGGTGTGCGCGGTATGCGACTGCCAGAGGGTCATGACGTGATCTCAATGGTGATACCTGAGCAAGATGGCTTCCTGCTGACCGTTTGTGAAAATGGCTATGGCAAGCGCACCAAGGTTGACGAGTTCCCGACTAAGGGACGCGGCGGCAAAGGTATGATTGCGATTCAGGCGAGCGAGCGCAACGGACCCTTGGTTGGCGCTACGCAGCTCTTTTCAGGCGACGAAATTATGCTGATCTCTGATCAGGGCACCATGGTCCGAACCCGCGGTGACGAAGTCTCGGTTGTGGGTCGTAATACTCAGGGCGTGCGTATTATTCGCTTGAAGGACACCGAAAATTTGGTCAGGTTGGCGCGTATTGCTGAGCCGGAAGAAGAGGAATTTGTGATTGAAGATGATGCTGCCGAAGATGTTGTTACTAACCAAGAGTCAGCTGAAGGTTCTGTTGATGACAATGCCGCTGAAGGCTCTTCATCCGCTGAAGGCTCTTCCGAAGATACTTCTGACGACAGCTCCGCTGACGAGTAAGGCTTAAATAATGACTGAAAAGAATCCACTGCTCGACCTACGCAACAAGATAGATGGCCTTGATCAAGAGATCATGGCCAATATCAGCGCTCGTGCGCGCTGTGCGCAAGACGTTGCCAAGATCAAAAAAGAGCAGGGTGACGAGACCTATTACCGACCCGAGCGTGAAGCTCAGGTATTGCGATCGGTAATGGAAAAAAACGACGGCCCTTTGGGCGACGAAGATATGGCGCGTCTGTTTCGCCAGATCATGTCTGCCTGTCTGGCCCTTGAACAGCCAATTAAAGTGGCTTTTCTTGGACCTGAGGGCACCTTTACTCAGGAAGCCACGCTCAAGCACTTTGGCGACTCAGCAGTAACTGTTCCCAAAGCCGCGATTGATGAAGTATTCCGCGATGTTCTGGCCGAGTCCTGTAACTACGGTGTTGTGCCCATCGAGAATTCTACTGAGGGCGTGGTCAGCCACACCCTAGATAGCTTTATCGATTCGTCGGTAAAGATCTGTGGCGAAGTAGAACTGCGCATTCACCAGCACTTTATGATTGGTCCCAATACCAATAAAAACACAGTGACTCGTGTCTATTCGCATGCCCAGTCACTGGCCCAATGTCGCAAGTGGTTGGATTCCAATTATCCCAATATCGAACGTGTAGCGGTGAGCAGCAACGCTGAAGCAGCGCGACGCGTGCAGGGTGAGTGGAACTCAGCAGCCATTGCTGGAGACATGTCCTGCGAACTCTACGGCCTAGAAAAGCTCTGGGAAAAAATTGAAGACCTGCCCGACAACTCAACGCGCTTCTTGATTATTGGTCGCGAGATGGTGCCACCCAGCGGTGACGATAAAACCTCCATCGTCGTGTCAGTGCAAAATAAGCCCGGTGCCCTTCACAATCTGCTCGAGCCATTCCGTCGTCACGGTGTTGATATGACGCGACTGGAATCGCGACCCTCGCGCAACAGTAAATGGTCTTATATCTTCTTTATCGATTTTGCTGCCCATGTGGACGAACCCGCTGCCGCTGCCGTGCTGGCTGAACTAGCAGAAGAAGTGGCGGAGCTGAAAATACTCGGGTCCTACCCGCGAGCGGTTCTCTAAGCGTTGCTATTGCTGTTGATTCAAATGCCGATTCAAATGTTGATTTTAGGATCGGCTATAGTAACGATTAATCTCTTTATTTCGATGTGATCTGTCATGTTGCAAACTTCTAAAACAGCACAGCCAGTGGTTAACCGCTTGGTTGTAATCGGACTGGGGCTGATCGGCTCCAGTCTTGCATTGGCCGCTCGTAACGCCGGCCTCGCTACTCAGGTAGTGGGCATCTCGCGACGCTCCTCAACCCTCGACCTAGCGGTTGAACTGGGCGTAATTGACCGCCCAGAACAAAGTTTGGCGGCTATTGCCCCTGAACTAGGTGCTGGGGATCTTGTGGTTATCGGCGTGCCGACTCTGACCGTTCCTGCGATCCTCAAAGAATGTTCTGAACTGCTTTCCGATCAGGTCACCATCACCGATGTAGCCAGTGTCAAAGGCAGTGTATTGGCTGCTGCAATGGATATTTATGGCCACCTGCCAGTCCAATTAGTCCCCGGGCATCCCATCGCTGGTTCAGAAAAAAGTGGCGTCACCGCAGCCAAAGCGGATCTGTTTAAAGATCATCGGGTAATCTTGACCCCCCACGCCGCCAGTGGTGAAAGCCACGTGCAGCTCGTGGAAAAACTTTGGCAATCCGTAGGTGCTCGTGTCTCCTCCATGGACGTGCAAGAGCATGACGAAGTGCTAGCTGCCACCAGTCACCTACCGCACTTTTTAGCTTATTCATTAGTGGATACATTGGCGAGTATGCGCGACAATCGCGAGATCTTCCGCTATGCCGCCGGAGGCTTTCGCGACTTTACCCGCATTGCCGCCAGCGATCCGATCATGTGGCGAGATATAGCACTGGCCAATCGCCAAGCGATTCTCACCGTGCTCGATCAGATCATGGATAACTTTAGTGAGATGCGCAACGCCATAGACAAAGGCGACGAAACCTATCTGATGGACGTGTTCACGCGAGCTCGCGATGCACGCAACCATTTTGGAAAATCAATCGACCCAAAGGCAACACAGCAGACCATGTCAGAAAAAATAATAAATTATAAAGTCGCACCTGGTGGCCTTGCCCGTGGTGATATTCGTGTGCCAGGCGACAAATCAATGTCTCATCGATCCATTATGCTCGGCTCCATTGCCGAGGGCATGACCGAAGTAACCGGTTTTCTTGAAGGCGAAGACAGTCTCGCAACCCTCCGCGCGTTTCGCGATATGGGTGTGATTATTGAAGGTCCAGAGCAGGGTCGCGTAGTCATTCATGGCGTCGGTCTGCACGGCTTAAAAGCACCGGTCAAGCCCCTCTATCTGGGCAATTCCGGTACCTCCATGCGTCTGTTGAGCGGACTCTTGGCGGGACAATCATTTGATGTAGAGCTCACCGGTGATGAGTCACTTACTGGTCGACCTATGGCTCGCGTAGCCGATCCTCTAGCCGAAATGGGAGCAGTGATTGAAACCGCACCAGGCGGCAGACCTCCTATGCGTATAAAAGGTGGCAACAAACTCAATGCCATAAACTATGTACTGCCTATGGCCAGCGCCCAGGTGAAATCCTGTGTTCTGTTAGCCGGACTCTACGCAGAAGGCGAGACCTCCACTATCGAACCAGCACCGACCCGCGATCACAGTGAGCGCATGTTGCGCGGCTTTGGTTACTCGGTCGTCAGTGAGGGCAGCAAGGCGTCTCTGTCTGGCGGCGGTTCACTGACTGCAACCCGTATTGATGTGCCCGCGGATATTTCCTCCGCGGCCTTCTTTATGGTGGCAGCGGCGATTACCCCAGGTTCAGATATTACCCTGCGTCATGTAGGCGTTAACCCAACCCGTATTGGCGTGATCAATATTCTTCGCCAGATGGGCACCAGTATTGAACTGTCCAACGAAAAAGAAGTGGGCGGCGAGCCGGTTGCCGATATCAGAATCCGTTATGCCGAACTAAACGGCATAGTGATTCCCGAAGATCAGGTGCCCCTGGCGATTGATGAATTCCCCGTATTATTTATCGCTGCGGCCTGCGCCAAGGGCGAGACCGTTCTCACCGGCGCCGAAGAACTGCGCGTCAAAGAGAGCGATCGTATTCAAAGTATGGCCGATGGCCTTGTGACTCTGGGCATCGACGCCCAGTCCACAGCCGATGGTATTCGCATTCAGGGTGGCCAGCTTGGCAGCGGCACAGTCCACAGCCACGACGATCACCGCATTGCCATGGCCTTCGCCATCGCTGGCTTACGCTCCGCAGGCGAGATTGAAATTATCGAGTGCAACAATATTGCGACCTCTTTTCCCGGCTTTGTCGATCTAGCCACAGCTATTGGCTTGACCATTAGCGTTGAGACCCAGGAGTCCTAAATGGCTGAGGAAAACAAAGTGGTGGTGATTACCGTCGATGGCCCCAGTGGGGCTGGAAAAGGTACCATCAGCCGCATAGTGGCCAAGAAACTCGGCTTCCATTATCTGGATAGCGGGGCGCTCTACCGTCTTTTGGGCCTATCCTCTGTTCGCCATCATGTCAGTGTCGACAGCGAAAAGGGTTTGATGGCCTTGGCTGAGCATATGGATATTCGCTTCGAGACAGAAAAAGAGGGCACTTTTAAGGTCTATCTCGAAGGCGAGGATGTCAGTCGTGAACTGCGCACTGAAGAAACTGGGCTGCTGGCCTCAAAGGTCGCTCAGTATCCGGGCGTGCGTTCAGCACTGTTAAAACGTCAGCGAATGTTTGCACGAGCCCCTGGTTTAGTCGCCGATGGCCGTGATATGGGTAGCGAGATTTTCCCCACTGCAGAACTCAAGATTTACCTCACCGCAAGCGCCGAAGAACGCGCCGCCAGACGCCACAAAGAGTTGCTTGAAAAGGGCGAAGATGTTAGTCTGCCCGCCCTCGTAGAGCAGGTGCGCTCGCGAGATGACAGAGATATGAGCAGAGATGCTTCACCGCTGCGAGCAGCAGATGGAGCCATAGAGTTAGACTCCTCAGCCATGTCGATTCAGGAAGTAACAGATACAGTGCTTAATATCCTGTCTGTTAAAGGCATAAAGAAGCAGTAGTAACGCTTTTTAGTAGTGCATTTTAGTAGTGCATTTTAGTAGTGCTTAGTAGTTGTAACACCAAATTTTACAGATTCAACACCAAAACGGGCAACGCAGCAATCGCCAGCTTTTATTGCTGTAGGCCTTTATTTTAACTGACCCGCGTAAACTGGCCACGCGGAAAAAAGAGAGTGACGCTAGCACGTCTTCTGTCATATCTCTGTCAAAACTCAGGATCAACCCATGAGCGAAAATTTCGCAGATCTATTTGAAGAAAGTCTATTAACCGTTGAGATGAACCCCGGCGCCATCATTACTGGCGTAATTATCGATATCGATAAAGATTGGGTAACAGTCCATGCTGGACTGAAGTCTGAAGGTGTTATTTCGATTGACCAATTTTATGACGAGAAAGGCGTACTTGAAGTTGCCATTGGCGACGAAGTACAGGTTGCTCTCGAAGCCGTTGAAGATGGTTTCGGTGCTACTAAGCTTTCCCGTGAAAAAGCCCGTCGTGCAGAATCCTGGATCGAACTTGAAGCAGCTCACAAAGCTGACGAAGTCGTTATCGGCGTTATCAGCGGCAAGGTTAAAGGTGGATTTACTGTTGATGTTCGCGGCTTGCGCGCGTTCCTTCCAGGTTCACTTGTTGATGTTCGTCCACTGCGTGAGATTACTCACCTTGAGAACATCGAATTAGAATTTAAAGTTATCAAGCTCGATCCCAAGCGCAACAACGTTGTTGTCAGCCGTCGTGCCGTAATGGAGAGTGCAAACTCTGTAGAACGCGAAGAACTGCTGGCCAACCTCGAAGAGGGCGCATCACTCAAAGGTGTCATTAAGAACCTTACTGATTACGGCGCGTTCGTTGATCTGGGTGGAATCGATGGTCTGTTGCACATCACTGATATGTCTTGGAAGCGCATCAAGCATCCTTCCGAGATGATCAATGTCGGCGACGAGATTGACGTTAAAGTACTTAAGTTTGATCGCGAGCGTAACCGCGTATCACTGGGTATGAAGCAGATGGGCGAAGATCCTTGGGGCGACATCAAAGGTCGTTACCCAGAAGGCGCACGTGCTAAAGCTAAGATCACTAACCTCACTGACTACGGTTGTTTTGCCGAGTTGGAAGACGGCGTTGAAGGTCTGGTTCACGTGTCTGAAATGGATTGGACTAACAAAAATGTTCACCCATCTAAGATCGTTAATCTGGGCGACGAAGTTGAAGTTATGGTTCTGGATATCGACGAAGAACGTCGTCGTATCTCTCTGGGTATCAAGCAGTGTCACACCAATCCTTGGGATGACTTTGCCACTACTATGGTTAAAGGCGACAAGATTTCAGGCAAGATCAAGTCAATCACTGACTTCGGTATCTTTATCGGCCTAGACGGCGGCATCGACGGTCTGGTTCACCTGTCTGATATCTCTTGGAACGAAACTGGCGAAGAAGCCGTTCGTAACTTCAAGAAGGGCGAAGAAGTTGAAACAGTTGTACTGAGTATTGATGCAGAGCGCGAGCGCATCTCACTGGGTATCAAGCAGCTGTCTGACGATCCGTTCAACAACTATGTAACCGAGAACGACAAAGGCGCAATTGTTAAAGGCATCGTTAAAGAAATTGATGCTAAAGGCGCTACTGTTGATCTAGGCAACGACATCGAAGCTTACTTGAAAGGTTCTGAGATCTCTCGCGAGAAGATTGAAGACGCCCGTCAGCATTTACAAGAAGGCCAAGAGATCGAAGCTAGAATCATCAATGTCGATCGCAAGACTCGTGCTATTAGCCTGTCTATCAAGGCTAAAGACGTTGCAGAAGAGAAAGCAGTGGTTAAAGCTCACCGCAAGGTTGAAGCTGATACTTCCTCTCCAGCAACTATTGGAGACCTGATCAAAGCGCAAATGGACAAGTAAGGTTCTGCTGAGATCGAAAAAGGGTGGCTTTGCCACCCTTTTTTTCGTCTGCGAAATGACATATATCGAGGTTTTGCTTGTATAAATCTAAAACTTCAATAAAATCAAAGAGTAAACATCGACACCATTTTGAATATTCAGTGGTTTCGCCACAATAATAAAACTATTGAATAGTGAGCNGGAAAGACGTCATGACTAAATCTGAGCTAATTGAGAAAATCTCCGCCAGCCAAGACCAGCTTCCTCCCAAGGATGTTGAGTTAGCTGTACGGATGATCTTAGAGCGCATGACCCATGCACTGGTCACCAACCAGCGCACCGAAATCCGAGGCTTTGGCAGCTTCTCACTTCACTACCGCGCCCCGCGAGTAGGCCGTAATCCCAAGACCGGTGATGCAGTAGATTTGAGTGGTAAGTACGTACCTTATTTCAAGCCAGGTAAAGAACTGCGTATAAGGGTTAATGATAGCCTGTAATTGATTCATCCTAAGCCCCGTAACAGCCTCATAGCGCCTTCCCAAAACTAAAATTAATATCTCCCAGTACCTAGTCTGTCATCCCGCCAGACCGCCTTAATTTGTTGTCTTGACACAGGC
>JGI20152J14361_10000631_pt1 | contig 24926 bp, 47 predicted proteins | sample COG_02_FD_14361 | JGI IMG/M metagenome (IMG submission 14361)
AAGACTTAGTTCCAACATATTGCCCGTTCTGTAGTGAAGAAAACTTCGGAGAGTTCGATCCGATCGAGACCGACGAGTTCGAATAGATTTATAAATAACTCTATGTGGAGTTATAATGGTGAGGAGTTTACTACTGAAATGATCGGTGACTATATCGGATTCGTCTATATGGTCACCGATAAGGAGACTGGCATGAAGTATATCGGAAAGAAAGGATTCTTCTCAAAAGTAACTAAACCACCATTGAAGGGAAAGAAGCGCAAACGTAGATCTTTAAAGGAATCTGATTGGAAAACATATTGTGGTTCAAGTGAAGCAGTAAAGCTTATTGTTGAAGAACGTGGTTTAGACCACTTCAATCGAGAGATACTGCATCTGTGTAAGAGTAAAGGCGAACTAAATTATATCGAAATGAAAGAACAGATCGTACGCGATGTTCTACTAAAGCCGAATGAATATTTAAACGCCTTCGTAGGTGGGAAAATTCACAGAGCGCACATTAAAGCACTATGGAAGTAAAATAAAGTTTTACATTAGCGCTAAAATAGTGTATAATATATATTATGAATAAATCAAATAGAAAGCGAGGTACATCATTATAATCATCGACTACTCGGGTATCGCAGTTGCAGCATTCTTTGCCAATTCAAAAGGCAGTGAAGCGCCAACAGAGGACATGCTACGACACATTGTGTTGAATAGCATTCGAATGTATAACACAAAGTTTAGAGAAGAATATGGACAGATGGTTATTGCATGTGATGGTGGATCTTGGCGTAAAGACGTCTTTCCAGAATATAAGGCGAACCGCGCAAAAGCACGAGAAAGTTCTGGTATGGACTGGTCTGCGTTTTTCGATACTCTTACTAAGGTGCGCGAAGAGATCGGTGCCAATCTTCCATGGATACCACTTCATGTGCGTGGTGTCGAGGCTGATGATATTATCGCATGTCTTGTACAAGAAACACAAGAGTTCGGTAAGAACGAAAAGGTCATGATCGTATCGGCTGATAAAGACTTCATCCAGCTCCACAAGTATAAGAATGTAAAGCAGTTTTCTCCTATGAAGAAGAAGCTTATTACTGAAAAAGATCCAGTTCAATATATCAAAGAACATATCTTTAGAGGTGATTCAAGCGATGGTGTACCAAATGTACTGAGTGCTGATAGTGTCTTTATCGACGAAAGCTCTAGACAGACACCACTATCTAAGAAGAAAATCAACGAGTGGTTAGAGAACTATGATTCTCTATCGACTATTATGCCTGAGCATGTATACCGTAACTTTCAACGCAATCAAAAGGTTATTGATCTTGACTTCATTCCTGAAGATATCAAATCAGAAATCCTTGACATATACAATAACACAAAACCAGCTCCGAAGATGAAGGTTCTAAACTACCTAATCACAAATCGACTTAGCAATTTGGTCTCATCAGCTTCGGATTTTTTCCCACATGAATAAAACTAATACAGAAAAACTACTACACGAGTTGCTCGAAGAAGCGCAAAACCTAAAAACACGGGCTGAACGCATCGAGCTTTTTACGAAGAATGATAACTTCGCTCTTCGGACTATCCTTCAATTGGCGCATAATCCTAAGATTGAATTGGATTTTCCAGAAGGTGCACCTCCATATAAAAAGAGTGAGACTCCAAAGGGTCTAGAATATGCTCGCTTGACGAACATTATTCGTCCTCTTGGTCAGTGTGTAAAGGGTAATAAGGTTTCGGCCGTAAAGAAGGAGCAAATTCTTATTCGGCTTTTGGAATCAGTGGACGCAAAGGACGCTGAGGTCATTATTGCTGCAAAGGATAAGGTTCTGCATAAGCTATACACCAAGGTTACCGAAAACTTGGTAGAGAAGACGTTCCCTGCTCTACTAAAATAAGCATTTACTTTTAGAGTAGAGTATGGTATAATATTGGCATGAACGTATTCGTACTAGATAATGATCCAATAATCGCAGCGCAAATGCACTGTGATAAACATACACCTAAGATGATTGTCGAATCTGCTCAGATGCTATCAACTGCACATCGCATGCTTGATGGCACTGAGGAGAGGAGACCTTCTAATTCTGGTAAAACAATGTCGCGCTATTGGGTACTACCTGACGAGCGAGAAGATACTTACTATAAGGCAGTGCATATGCATCATCCTTGTACTGTGTGGACAATGGCATCTATCGAAAACTATCGTTGGCATTGGAAGTTGTTTGATGCGCTATGTAAAGAATACACTTATCGTTATGGTAAAATTCATAAGTCAGATGAAGTACTTCGCAAAGATTTATTCTATGGACCAGCTAATATTCCAGATGGGCCACTCACTAAATGGCCTCTAGCTATGAAGTCAAATCCAGAATGTATGTTCGATGATGTTGTTAAATCATATCGTGCATTCTATAAAACAAAACAAGAACGGTTCAAAATGGTTTGGACTAAAAGAGAGAAACCAGTTTGGTTTAATTAATATGACATACGATTACTATTGTGATAAGTGCGATAAGATATGGGAAGAATCTCATGCTATTGCAGATCGAGATAAGCCATGTGGCAAATCATGCCCGTGCGAGAAAGATGGAAAAGTGAAACGTGGAGTATGTGCACCAGCGTTATCATTCGAAGGATCTGTTTCAACTATTCGGAAAGCTGGATCAGGTTGGAATGATCTTCTAACAGGAATCAATAAAGCATCGGGTGTAGAATCTACTATTGAACATTACTAAAAATGAAAAGGAATAAACAGTCTGTAAGGAATAAGACAGCTAATGTATATGGCGAACTTGATTCTTTCGAACGAAAAAAGAAACGCCGAGAAAAATTAAATCGTAGGAAGAAGTCTTTCGCAAATCAATATGAGAGAGAAGATTACTTTGACAACATCGACTATTACGAATCACCTAGCACACTTGAAGATTATGAATAACCAATTAGAACTATTCCCTACGCTCTATACACAACTCACATTTGCATTCTATGAAACCTCAGACGCTTAGTCGAACAAAGACATTTAAGCATTGTCCTATTGAATTAGGATACGATGACTTAAGCACAGAGACAATAGACTCTAAACGTAAGTATGTCACTCCTATTGGAAAGACATATCCGTCTATTACATCTATTCTTGGATACTTTACGAAGGCATCTATTATGGAATGGCGTAAGAGAGTTGGAGATGAAGAAGCAAATCGTGTTTCGCGTCACGCATGCGGCCGGGGGAATGCTGTTCACTCTATTGCTGAACGATATATTAATAATGAAGAAGACTTCATGAAAGGAGAGAATCTTCCGCATATCGTACAGTTGGCGAAGGCAGTGAAGGGTGTTATCGATGAAAGGTTGGATTCTGTTGTTCTTCAAGAATGTCCTCTCTATTCAGATCAATTAAAGGCCGCGGGTCGAGTTGACTTGATTGGTAACTTTGATGATGAACTGTCTATTGTAGACTTTAAGACATCGAAGAGAATTAAATCTCGTGATGAGATTGAAGACTATTTCATTCAAGCGTGTGCATATTCGTGTATGTTCGAAGAAAGAACTGGCACACCTATTGAACAATTAGTGATCATTATGGCTGTCGATGGATCTAATACACCTATCGTCTTTAAAGAAAGAACCACTGATTGGCTCGAACCGATGGTAAAGAAAATCACTTCATATCATGCACAAAACCCTAGCTGAGTATATTTTACATTTAAAGGATGCGATGCCTTTAGATATGTGTGAGAAGCTAATCGAGACATATAACTCTGTTAGCCATTCTGATCCTAATTATGTAAAACGTGAGAGTAAGATCTTTGACTTTGCTGAGATCAATATGCTTGATCATGCGGCTTTTGCTGAGTTTCGTGAACCGATGGGCGAGTTGATGAGAGCAGTGAATAACTTCTATATGGATAAGACACATAACGCACTTCGCGATAAGCTAGTGTGCTATGAGCCAATGAAGGATTATGAAGCTCCACGAATCAAGAGATACGAACCTAATCAGGGAATCTTTGATTGGCATATTGATGCTGCTGATCAATCCTCTTCAAAGAGAGCAGTGGTCATGTTTTGGTATCTGAATGATGTTGCTGAAGGAGGAGAAACGATCTTCGATATCGGTGACGAAGTGGCTATAAAGCCCGAAGCTGGATCTGTGGTATGCTTCCCACCAACATGGCAGTACCCCCACAAAGGTGCTACGCCGATCTCTGGACCTAAATATGTCGTATCATCATACGTCTGGTTGCCTGTAGATCATCCAATGTGTGACTAATTTTGTGATTTTCTAGGCCATTTTTTTTAAAAGTGCACAAGTCGTTGGTTGTCAACGATATAGACCTGTGTACATTTGTGCGCTGTTATGGTATAATTAATACTGTAACCAACCAATAAGAACAATATTAAAAAAAACTATGGCTAATCTAACACAAAACGAAATCAAATCTCTTTCCTCTCTCTTTGCTAAAATGGATCGAGAGGATCTTGATCGCGCTGTCAACTTGCACAATACACGTAGTCGCAAGATTATTGCAGAAAATGCAGCTAAGTTCTCTATTGGAGATATCGTATCATTCACCGGTAAAGGCTCAGTGATCAACGCAACGGTCGAGAAGATCAATCGTAAGACTGTTAAAGTTCGCGATAATAAGACATCGATGCGGTGGTCAGTATCACCCTCGTTCTTAACTCTTGTATCTTAATTGTTTACATTCTCTCTCATAACTTTACAATAGGAACACAGATATAATAATACTGTAACCAACCAATAGAACTTATGAATATTACATCACACATCACAGAAGAACTTCGCAATCATGTCAACGAACTCTGCGCGAAGTCTAAGGCTTGGGCCGAGGCAGCTCCAGAGGGAGAGTTCCGCATGTATAGTTCCTATGATGAGGAGGATATGATCAGCCACAGCAAACACTACACCAAAGGTGAGCGCAGCCTTACTCCTGACGAGTGGGATCAGACCAAAGCTTGGGAAGAGTACTATGACGCTCATAAGGCGGCATATGGAATTCGCCCTCGTTGGGATTATTGGTCAGACAAAACCACTGCAGAGTGGGAGCATCTTTCATCTGAGTGTTATGCTCAGGCCAGCGCCGAATACGACCGCGAGCAGGAAGAAAAGAAAGCAGAAGAATCATACGTGTATGAGTCTCCTGCTGAACTTCAAAATGGCATCAGCATTTAATATATGAAAACACTAAAAGAAATCGCACTCTCCAGCTTAGTTGGAATCTTAATTGGCCTCGCTGCTTATGCAGGTCTTTGCCTTGCAATCCCCGCATAACATGACCTACCGATATCAATCGCGGCTTGCGCGTAAAGCACCGCTTTTTCAAAGAATACTCTTAAAACTCAACGAGCTATATTATGACAAAACTACAAAAACTCAAGACTCTCAAGACTCTCCTCAACGATATGGTCTATCTCAATTGGACTGAAGCAAAACGCAAAGAGCTAATCGACATCGCTGTTCGTAACGGCCTCGACGAAAACGCCATATGGTGTGTAACAAAACCATCATCGAAGTCAAAGACTACTCGCGGTTATTATAACATCGCTGAGATGATCAAGCTCGTCGAAGCGCGAATCAATAAGGTTTCTACGAAATCTATGGAAGTCGCTCGTATTGAGCACTGGGAAAAACTTGACCTTTACGCTAAATCAAACTTAACCGCATAAACTCAACACTATAATGTATACAAACTCAAACAGACACCGCATGCACAAAAACAAATTTCCATATAAAGAAGGTGATAACATCACATATCGCGTTGGCGATAGTATGATTGCTACAGGCGAAATCGTACAGCTATTCGAAAACGACGATCGCATACTTGTAAAAACTGGAAATGGAGGATCAGGTTTAGATTACGTTTTTAAATCTAAAATCGTTGAACAACTGAATGGATAATTATGAAAGCAACAATAGATTACAGTACATTTTTCTCATCCTTTGTCTTTATTGACAAAAGTAAAACAGAAACACCGATTGATCCAGCTGAGGCATTTAGAATGATGCGAGGAGATGCAGCGATATTTACAGATGCTGCAAAAAACGAATTAATGAATAATGGATAATAACGAAACAAATCCTCTAGACGTTTTAACTGAATCATGCTTTGGACTGCTCGGTGTGCTTCAAGAAAAAGACGTTGAGTCCGATGAATGGAAAGCAAAATTTTCTCAAGAGATGCATCAGATGGCGACCATTATGAACCACTTTTTACAACAAAAATAGATTATGATTATATTAACAGACTGCGATGGAGTCCTATTGAATTGGGCTCAAAGTTACCACTGGTGGATGCACCGTAAAGGCTATAAGCCTGTTCGGCCAAACGAATATGCGATGGATAAATGCTATGGAATTCCTCGCGAAGAATCTCAACAACTGTGTTCAACATTCTGTGAATCTGCAGCAGTTGGATTTCTTCCGCCTCTTCGAGATGCTGTGAAGTATGTTCGTAAACTTCACGAAGAACATGGAGTTGTTTTCCATTGTATCACTTCAATGAGTAATGATCCATGGTCAACAAAGCTTCGTGAGCAAAACCTCGCTCGAATCTTCGGTGAAGGTGTCTTTGAACGAGTAGTGTGCCTTGGATGTGGCGACGATAAAGATGAAGCGCTTGAACGCTATCGCGATTCGAACTTTATGTGGATTGAAGATAAGCCTGAGAATGCAGAATTGGGTGCAGACATGGGCCTCAATAGTTTCTTATTGAACCACACATATAATAGTGATTATGATCTGTCAGAAGACGTAATTCGAGTAAACAATTGGAAAGAGATTTATGAATATGTCGGTTGAGAATTTATTAGGAATAATATATAATGCATGCTTCATTAGCTGCTATTGGCCGCAGATCATCAAATCAATTAAGACAAAATCTGTCGATGATATTAGTATTACGCTATATGTACTATCGATCATTGGATATGCTGCAGCCGCTGGATATGCAATTCTTCGGTTTGGCTGTGATTTTTGGCTTCTATTTAATTACATAGTGAGTGGATTCTCAGCAGTTTTTATGATTCATGTTTACTACAAGTACAAAAGCGCTGCCTAATTTTGTGATTTTCTAGGACTTTTTTCGAAAAAGTGCACAAGTGATTAATAGCCATTGGCATAGAGTGGTGTACAATATGCGCCCATATGGTATAATTAATACTGTAACCAACCAATAAAGATTATGACAAACTCAATAAAACGTATCATCGACAATCCTTACGGATCAAAGTTCACCTCTACTGACACCGAGACTGGCGTCACAGTAGAGATCAAGGAAGCTACTGCAAGTGCTTTCGCGAAATTCACCTCTGGTGTGTTTCTTACAACTCGCGCTGAAGTCAATCTCAAGTCAGTTTCAGTTAGCGCTGAGATTTTCCCTGGCACTACTGCTGCCCTCGCCTCACTCTAATCCACGAAAGGAAATTTATATTATGAATACACGAACATCAAACTCATACGTCAGGACAGTAGACCATCACAGCGAAAAGGGTAAAGCGTTTATCGCCGCCCTTAGAAAATACGTAAAGGCTGAAGACGAATACATCGGAGGCCTTAGCCGCCGTGTGTGTGTTAAAGGTCGCATGGGTAAAAACAATCCAAACGCGCATAAGTACTCTGTGAAGAATCCACCAAACGTTTGGTCTGGCTCACACTCTCATCAAACAATTAAACTCGCTGACGCGGCTAAAGCTGATCTCTACATCTACGATCGCTAATCATTATGAAAATATATACTAAAAACATCAAGAAAGATTTTACTTGCACGCGTAAAAATATTCATAACGGATATCAACTCCTGTTTAATTTTCCAAACAACTATACCGCGAGTGTAGTTGAGCACGATTATAGTAAGGGGTTAGAAATCGCAGTATTAGATTCTAATGGGACTATCACATATGATACTCCTATTACAGATGACACCTTAGGGTATCTAACCGATGATCAAGCAAACGACATTTTAGGAAAAATATCAAGACTATGAATGCTAACGTTAGAGCAATTTTAGGATTAGATGAACCATCACCGCGCGAGGTAACTCGCAATCGTAAAGGTGTAATGTCGTATTCCTCTAAAGATGCGGGGTGCATACAACTCTTCACCAACGATAGTTGGGAGAGGAATAAAAAGTATTACGTACCAAATGGTCCACGCAGCTGTGTGAAGAATTTTATGAGAGGATAAATGGTATGAGAACAATAGCGTCATTGATACTCTTTTGGATAGGCGATATGATCGCGAAGATCTTTTTGCGATATGATTGTACAGCATGGATCATGTATAAGCCATACCATAAAATAATGATCCTATCTAGTGAAATCGACAATAAACATAAAGTTTGGAAAAAGAATAAATAATTATGATGAGATATAATGATGTAGAATTTAAACCAGCGACAGAGAATCGGCATGCCGAGATTGTTGCTTGGACTTACAATGAAGAATTAGATAAGGAATCTTGTATCACTCTCTGTTGGATCATGGGAGATCACGAAGGTTACTATATGAAAACTGTCGGGGATCGATATGTTGAGTATGAAGATATGGAAGCATTGAATCACGTTGCTAAGTATGCAATGAGGTCTTTGAATGTACAATTTGAATTTGAGGAAAAATTATGAGTGAAGCAATACATATAATCACCGCAGTAGTTTCAGTTGCTGCATTCTGTAGATTTGTGTGGTGGGTAGTTAATGTCAATCCAGAAAAGAGGAAATAATTATGAAAGAAGCACTAAAACTAATACTCGAAGCGATGGTATATCGTGTGCAACAAGAGAAAGCATCTGAAGAAAAGTCCATTGATTCATTCGTATCTCATACTAAAGCAAAGGAAATCGCGCGTGAGCGAATGATTAAAGCAATCGAAGAACTATAATGAAAAAATCATTTAACGAACAGAGGACCAAGGACGGCTCGCTCGAATTAATCGAGAAGATTACTATTGGTGTATTTTCAGTGTGCATTTTTGTATGCCTCTGTATTTGGTTAAGCTGTCTATAAATTAAGTTATTTACAAAGTTACTAAAATAGTATATAATAACATTATGAAAATTACAATAGAGCATTACGAAGAAAAGNTTACATACGAAAGTNAACANGATTCAATGGGGATGANTGNNNTGACNGAGAAGTTNTACGGTNTGTGCNTTGCCGCNGGNTATCATCCAGATTCNGTAGGTNAGTGCTTCTATGATAAAGGTCGAGAAATGACAGAGCATCTTTATCCAGATGATAAAATGGAAGAAGAAGATGCTATGTGTTATCTAAGAGAGGGGGAAACAATCTCGATTCTAAGCCGATACAATGAGGAACGAAAATTCACTATTATAGCTAAGGATTGCATTGAGTATTCCTTTGAAGATAATGGTCATGTTGGATGTTCTCGAAAGGATGATGGGAGTCTAGACTCAGTTGACCCAAGCGGTGGACCGTATATTGCTGTAGGTACAAATCTCGGTGATGTGCATAAGGACTTAGACGGATTAATTGTCACAAAGATCAAGCGCAGTGATTACAAATCAGGTTCTTACTATCTCACAGTAAAAGACTATGAGTATAAAGCTCCAGCGTGGGTTAACTGGCCAGTTTAATTGGAACACTTATATAATATATCTATGAAATTGATATGAAAGTAAAAATCAAAGCAGAACTAGACGATGAAGCATTTAAGACTGGAGACTTTATCCAAGAATTGGGTAAGATTCAAGAGGAGTACCTTGATAAACTTGTAGCTAAAGTCAAGAAAGAGAAATGGATCGAAGGTATGGATGATGAAGAAATTCGTGATTGGCTATTTGATTACTGTTTTAATGGTTGGAATAATGATAAAGACGGATTCGAAGATACATTCACGGAGTGTATCGATAAGTGTTCAAAATACGAAGTAGAGTAAAATGAATCTAATAAAAGAGTTCTTAGTATACATACTAATCATTGTCTCAATGCCAATAGCAATTATTTGTCTATTATCAATGTCGATCTATAATATTTTAGTATTCATCACAGTTGAGTATCCTCGAATTATATTCAGTTTCGTAATGAACAAACCACAACAATGAAACAAGTAAAAATAATAACACCCTCAAGGTTAACATACCAGAAAACTGTTCACACTTTAGATGTAGAGGTTGATGGTATAGTGTATACCATTTATAGAATGGAAGATTGCGAAGGTGCTGAAATTAAGTTCGTTGATGAAGATGTTTCAGACGAAGTAAAGGACGTTGTCGAAGCTTTGTTTTGGAATGAAGATTTTCAAGATTCTTCCCAATGCGAAGAGCTCGTAGGCGGAGAAGTCTTTGAAGTCAACCTAGATGATTACCTATGAACAAGCGGCACGATAAGGATTTCTATATAGCATGTTCTTTCTACTGTTTGACAATAGCAGTACTGTCAGCTATAGCATATGCAGCATCACTAATACAATAACAACACTATGGACAAACCGAAAAAAATAACACGAAAGAAGGTTCTTCAAGAGAACGAAGAACTGCGAAAGAACTATTTGCATGCTATCTATTCCATTATGGAAATTAGGCAAGCTGTAGGCGACACTGAATCAACCTTATCGCACCGCGATTTAGTCGATAAGATTAAAGCACTTTACGAAGAATCAAACACCGAAAAAGTATAAATATAATATTATGAGCAAAAGAGCAAAACCTGGTGCAGATCTAAGAGCGCCAAATCCAACTAAAAGAAAACTGATGGGACGTTCTCGTGGACCTCTCGTATTCAATGAGCATGTCGGTTATAAGGTTACACAAAAGATTGACGAAGCTATCACCAATAATAGAGAAAAGTAAACATGACTGAACCAATCTTCGATTTCGGATTTACATTAGTTGATGAGAGTGAACTACAAACTTATCAGCAAGCAGAAGACGCTAAAGAGCAAGTTGAAGCAACTACATTAGTTGCTACTGCTACACAAGAAAAGGTTGATGCGCTATATAACGCGATTCAACCACTTCTCAACAATCTCAAACAAAACCCGGAAAAGGAATACATCCTTTGGCCAACACGTCTCGAAAAGATCGAGCAGTTTGAGTCTTACCTACAAGGTATCTACACTAAATAATAAACAAAAAGAAAGATAAACTATGAGCATGATACTATTAACCAATCTCACCCTATGGGTATTCGGCTTCGTGGCCGGGGTACTAGTTGGTCGTAACAACGTGAAGACTGTCGAAAAGTCAGTCGATGAAGCTCTATACCTCTACGATTGCGCAGTTGCGGAACTCAATGAGCTTAAAGCTAAAGCCAAGAAGAAGAGAAAAACCACCAAGAAGACAACTAAAAAGAAGGTCTAATCTATATACGGTTCTTTCGCGCTTTGCACCCTATCAGCTTCGGTTGATAGGGTTTTTGGTTTATGGGACTCTTTCCAGCCCTCTCGATAATTGCGTACCCAACTAAGGAGTGCTTTTTCGAAACCTATATCTTTACCTGCTTTTTCAGATTCGATCCATTTGTGCTTTAGTATCTCTTCTCTTTCTTCAAGAAAACACTGATATAATGTCGAGGTACTAAAATCGGTTTTTTTCATTTATACGATGTCTACGAATTCCTTGAATCCTAATAGCTTTTTTGAGGAAACGATTTCGAAGAATGTCTTCGCGTCAGGTCCATTTAGTTTACTATACTTAAAATTGACTTCTGAAAAGATTGGGCGATAGTGCATTGTCTTTTCATTGGGAATAAGAAGAATCTGGCCAGTAGTCACCATATCTTCTTTCTTCGGGTCACCTGTACGAATCGGATTCATGAACGGATCATCGTTAGGTGTAGTACTCAATGCATTTATTAACTCGAGTGGATCAGTCGTCTTATCAACTTCTTCTCGAGCTATACGAAGTCGTTCTTCAGATGACTTCCTCGCGAGTTTGAAATGCTCGTCATCGGTGTCTTTCTTATAACCAAGTTGAGGCAATAAGATTCCATGATTTGATCGAACAACATAATCTTCTATTTTCTCGACCTTATGTATATATTCGCGAGGATTATCTTCATCTGCATCATCTTTACGAACAGTGAATCCACCTTCTAGAAGATAACATTCCTTTTTATTAAATACAAGAGTGCAACCTGAGAGTTCTCTTTCGATTAAAAGATCAAGTGCACCTTTAATCGTCTTATTAAGCAGAGCATCGCGAATATGTTTACCATCGGGTGACATATAGTTAGCTGCTCTGCGGTTCTTAATTGCTTTATCTCCTTCTTTTTCATCACTCTTAATCGAAAGAGATGCTGATAGAATAGACACACCATGCTCGTTTAGACCTTCAGTGTAACGAGTCTTCTCGTCATCAAGGTATAATCTTTGAGTTCCAGTACGATTAGACTGGACGATGTTTACAGTCGGAAGATAGTTACGATCGCGATTCTTTGCTCCGACCCAGCCAACTCCTTTAAAGTGCTTAGCAGCTATGACACACATATAGCTTAAAGGTCTTCTTTATTCTTCAGCGCACGGTTTTTTGCTGCAACTACTTGGTGTTTAGTGAAAAGCATAGGACCTTCGGTAGATGATTCAACAAGGAAATACTGATCTGATTCTAGATGAGCATATTCTTTCTGTGTATTATCGACCCACTCTATGATCTTTAGATTGAGTATTCTTTTTAGTGATTTTAGCATAATGTTATTTATTTAACTTGTGAACTTCCAAAATAGAAACCTACGATTGCAAGTGCAGTTTGACGAATCTCTGGGAGAATGACAAAACCTTCGATTGTTTTCCATTTAACTGTCTTAAAGAAGCCAAGGAAACCATCAGTTTCTCTCGATACTGATATACCAACATCTGGAAAAAATGCAAAGATAAACGGAGCAATAACAATGGCAAAGAATGTTACTATTACGAGAAATCTACGGACTAGAGCACCACCATCTCTTTTAGCGGCGCGGTCTGCAGAATCATCTGCTGTCTTTTGTTTAACAATCATTCGTTCGAACAACTGTGCTTGATTTTGGGCTTGGGAGGCGATCATTTTCATTACGAAACCACTTAATCCACCGCCGAGCATTGCTAATAGTTCTGTTGTCATATATCTATTTATACAAANGACNGTTTTTAAAACAACTANATNATAAATNGTGTTTAAAAATAGCTAATGTTATAAATAACCTTATGGTAGACTTAAACGAAAACACCAATGTAAACATTCCACTACGTAACCTTTTAGCGCTGATCTTTGCTGTAGCAGTCAGTGTTACTGGTTATGTCAATCTTACATCCAGAATTACTCAGCTTGAGCATGATCGAAATATTCGTGATGTAGAGATTGGAGCGAATACAGAGTTTCGTATTAAATGGCCGAGAGGCGAACTCGGTGCCTTGCCTGAAGATGCTGAACAAAATCTAAGATTACAGTACATCGAAAAGCACTTAGACGAAGTAGAAAAGATCGCTCGTACTTTAGAGATTACGGCAGACAACGCGAAGAATTAACCACCTGCAAATACGTTTGGTGAACCAGCTTTAACAGCAGTACAACCACTAATTCCATCACCTACACGGCCGCATCCTAAATTATTAACTTTTACGGTGCTTGATCCTGCAGCAATTGGAGCAGCGTGTGATGGACATGGTGAACCAGGCAAAAGGTGCACAGTGTTCTTATCAGTTTGTCGTGAGACTGGTATACCATTTGCGTATACGTTACCACTCGCGCCAGATCTTACTGGTCCTGAACAGTGTGGTATATCTGCGTCTCCAATTCTTGTGACTGCTGGCATTTTACTATTTATACGTAATATGAGCTTACGACGTTATAACCTAGCGTTATACTATTATTTACTTTATGTGTGAATGTTCCAACAAATACTAGATCCTCTTCTAAATCCACAGTGGTGACAGGAGGTGGTGCAGGTTCTCCAGTACCTTGAGTAGTTGTAGTTGTTTCTCTATCGTATATTACTGTTACGGTATATGTAACAATTACGTGATCTTTAGAATCCTGTTCAAACAAATAGAAATCTTTATTAGGAGGAAGATTATCAATATTGAGAAAGGACGTAGGTTCTTCAATAAGGTCAGATGAACCTTTCGAAACGAATTCACCATAGTCATTGAACTGTGCTAAGTAGCTACCAGCAACTGATACACCTGATAGAGAAGTTGATAACGTAATACCAGAATCTTCTACACTTGATGTAATATTGACTGACGTTACTGTTTCGACAACACCTGCAGTAGTATCTAAAATAAGACTATTACTCATAGCACTAAAGTTAGTGTTACGAATAACGTCAGATAGCTTTGTTTTTTCAAGTTCCATAGGTTAGCTTATGACTCCACTTAATAATTTTCCATCAGCTTTATAGCTATGCTCAAACGGCCCGTCGAAAACGCTGTCTAATGAATCAGCGTAAACCGCAGTGGGTGAAGTAAAGCCTAGGAGATTAACAACCTTAACGAGGCCGTCATACATTTTGTGTGTACCAACTTTATAAGGATTCCACGAAACGAATCTAGAATTATCGCGTTTAATAATCTCAAAGATTGGTACTGTTCCACTCACTGGAGCTGAATAAAGATAGAAGTCAGGTGTAGAACTTTTATCGATAACAAAACTACCATTGTCATTAATGATTTGATATCCTATTAAATCAACAGAATCTTCAGTGATATTCATATCTTCAAAGAGTGTATTATCAACTAAGTTTTTACTCTTAATTTTGTTTTCTACATCAGCTCGCGTTTCGCCGAATACAAAATATTGTCTAGTCCATATACCTTCTCCTTGATTTAAATAATGTCGTACATTAAGCGTGAATACGGTATAATTTCTCCAGTCTGTTTCGCCAGATTCTGGAGTAAGCTTTGTATAACCCTGCCTAATGCGATTTTTCTGCCATGTATTTTCGAGTTGCTCATCTTTACCAAATACAACCCCCATTGATTGACCATAATCTCCTGAATTCTCGCTACAAAATGTAGTCCATCCTCCAGTTTGATCTGTATCAAACACTGTTCTCGTAGCAAAATCAGGAACGCCAAAGTTGCCTGTCATTTGAGTATATGTAGTTTGATCTATATTCGCGGTGTAGTTATATTCTAAAGCAGTTCTTCTTACTCCTCCCCAAGGCATATTATGGTAATTATAGACTTCTGTACTACCAAAGTTATACATCCCTAATGTTACTTCAATCACACCATCACCTAGATCCTTGTACTTTGTAAGATTTATAATATGCGAAGGATTATCTTCAGTGTATAACTTACCTGCAGGTTGCATCCAATTCATTGAGTAAAAACTCTTATTGGGTTCATCGATCTCTGTCGCTAATCTTGGAGTATAGAATGGTTCAGTTAGAATCGGATCTTTGATATAGATACCTGCGCTATGATTAAACTTCGAATCTCCATCTTTATTATATACTGATACCGTTTGCCATACTTCATCAACCCACGGTGCCCATTGTCCACCATCACTAGATCTATATTGTGGAGGTACAGTTTCACCTAGAGAATCTGTCTTTAACGAATATATCTGACCACCTTTACCAACTCTTAATACCCAGTCACTTGATGAATCACTCGTGATAAGTGTGTCCATTAAAAGTTCTTCACTATAATTAATAGACCATTCGGAGTTAGATGGACTATACGACCGAGATATACTAGTTTGCGGTGAGGTATAGTTTCCTTCAACAGTACTAATAGGAAATGCAGATTTGATACTATCTACTTCTTTCTTAACAGCAGTGCTTTCATAACTAAAATTGGAATTCATGTATTCTAATAGTGTTACACCAAACTGTTCACCTGTTCTGTTTACTGCATCAATGCAGAATATAAAAGTGTCTGTTCGAACATACTTATCAAGATCAGAATCATAGACATAGTTACCTGTAGAGTGGTTACCAATAATTGGTTCTATAGATGTTACTGGTGGTACACCTCCTGAAGTCTCCTCAGTCGCTGAGATTTTCCACTCTATCGTAATTTCGTACGTGCGGGCATCTCGTGGATCAAGACTAAAATTGAACATGTCTTTGGCACGTTCATCACTTGGTGGCCAACCAGTAATAGTAACTGTATCAGATTCGGTTTCGAAGTCTCTAAACTCCATCGACACGTTTGGAAAAGATTCAATCGTAAAGCTACCTGAATACGAATACGTGAAATCTCCATTATCTGAAAGTGTTGTTCCAGTATCGATATCCTCGTTTGTCACGATTCTCGAAGCTTCGATCGTTTCGACTATAAGTGGATCAACGTTCTCTGTACGCCATTCGAGGAGATGAGCGAATGTATCATCGTCATAGCCCGTTCGGCACTCTCCAAGATCTAAAATCGGTATTGGCATATATTTGTATTTATATGGTTTACATGCCTAAGCCGTTGTGGTATAATAATATATGAATCCAACCAAACAGAGACAGTTCTCTAAAGCGTTGGTATTCAACAGTTGAATCTAGTTTATCAACTTATTCATCAATTTTGTGATTTTCTTGGATAGATTTCAAAAAAAGTCCTAAGTAGTTGACCAGCATTGATATAAAACCGGTGTACAATGGGCTCATATATGGTATAATTAATACTGTAACCAACCAATAACAGTTAAAATTATGAAAAATACACTTACTCCTCCCGCCACCAAGCTCGTCCTCAACACTCAATATATGGAGAATTACTCCTCTCACGATTGGGACGGCACCGGTAAGTGTCCTCAGCACTGGAAGCCAAAAGGTGGCTCCACATACGTCGTGACTGATGAGTCACTTCTCTCCTCGCCCGAGTCTCTCGAAGAGATCCGCGGCATGATTGAACACTCTGATGAATACTCTTCGGTGGTTGTTCGAGGAGAGTGCACTGTGAGCGCAGACGCCACAGTCTGTGAGGATTGGGAGACTCTTAACGAGATCTATCGTGCTGAAGATGGCACATATCGTGTGAAGAGCGTGACTGACAATCGCGACCACGGTTCAATGCGCCACCAAATCGCGTTCAAAACCGCTGACAGACCACTTAGTGGCGACGGCGATTTCTCTGTTGAGTATGAACTCACAAATGGTCGAGTTGCTCACAGCGACGAACAGCTCAGAGTAGAGCTCACCAACATGGGGGTAAAATTTTAATATGAAACTATACACTGCACTCTTCATAGTTCTTAGCAGCACTGCATTCTCTTATTCAGATCGTGATGTAGTTGCATCTACTCTGATCCTCGAAGCAGGAGGAGAATACGCTGAAGGTGCAATGGAGTCGGTACACGAAGTGGTCTATAACAGATCAATGAAACGAAACAAATCAATGTCGGCTGTTTGCCTTCAAGCATGGCAATTCTCATGTTGGAATGAAAACGATGTTGATACGAATATCGCGAAAGCACAAAATCACCCACGCTGGCACGAGGCAATGAAGATTGTCGACACCGCCGAGATGACCAATTACACAAAAGGCGCTGATCACTATTATGCAGAATATATCGACGAACCATATTGGGCAGCGNCNATGTCTCAAACCACTAAGGTCGGAAGACATATTTTCTTTAAGTAGTTTCTTTAATCATTTACAAATCAACACAAATATAGTATAATATACATTATGACAGAAAAACAAAGACTCGCGTTTATCAAGAAAACCGCAAAGAAGCTCAAGCGTCAAAAGCTTGGACTTCCAGCTCGAGGCCGAATTCCAAAGAAAGTAGTATCAAAGGATTCACTCGATTATGTTAACTTTGAACCAAAAGCTCCAAGCAAAGAAGATATTGATGAAGAGTTTGAAATCCTCACTAAATATACCGCAGACGCATTTGTGGACAATAACGAATACTAATATACATTATGGCTAAAGTACTTGACAAATATAATCGAGTCATCGCGTGTGACTCTAAATATACTGGAGAAGAACCACGATGGGACGGATGTGAAAATTGGGAGCCTGTAAAATTCATGGAGAATCGAAATCGCATGTTCGGTTTCTATAACTATTATCTCAGCGCGAAAGACCTTAAAGTCTTTGCTCTAGAGTGGATGAAGAATAACGGATATAAGAAGGACGAAATCAAGTATATCAAAAGCTTACGAGATACACAACCTTCAGTCACTACATCAAAATTGTGCAGAGCTCTGAATAATGGCATGTTGCCTACATGTGATGGATACATGGAGTATTATAAAGATAAGGAAGGATATAATATCACAGAGGCGCATAACGACCTTACACATATCAAGACTGAGCTTACGTCTCTACTCGCGAACTATGTAAAAATCGTCGACACTCCTGTTGATGCAAACAAACACACTAACAATATTAGTCCTATCGAGAGATTGAAGAATAAAGTAAACGGTACTGTATGTGCTGAACTTGATTGGATGCTCGACGATTGGATTAATTCTGAGCCGAAGGTGAAGGGAATTAACGTATATTCTCTCCTTAAGCAGCACACTATTCCAGCTGCTGGTTTGAAGTATGTAGAAGAGTGGTTAGGTAGATATAAGACAGAATTGACTGAAGCTCTTGAGGGTGATCCTGACAGCGCCGAGGGTTATTCATATCTAACCAAACCAGGAATTCGTTCTCGTATTAAGGAGCTTACTAAAATGGAGGAGCAAGTCGCTAAGTTTAGAGCCACTAATACTAATGCTCGAAAGCCACGAAAGAAGAAAGTTCAGAGTGCTGATAGACAAGTAAAGTCTCTCAAGTATTTGGCTGAATCTGATGAATATGCTGTCACCTCTGTGTCACCAGCAAATATCCCTGGAGCAAGGAAGCTATATGTCTTCAATATTAAATATCGTCGAATGACTGTATACGAATGTTCATCCACTGAAGGATTTAGTGTGAAAGGAACCTCGATCAAAGGATTCGATGAGAAGCTAAGTTACTCTATGTCACTTCGTAAACCGTCTGATGTTATTAGCGCGATCGTCACAAAGACCGATAAGCAACGAGATAAGATCATCGATGCTCTCACAACAAAACGTAAAGAAGCAAACGGTCGAATGAACGATCAAACCCTCATCCTTAAAGTAATATAATGGCTAAGAAAATACCAGTAAAAATGTCTATCACAAAAGAACAGTTGGTAATACAGACTGAGATCTTGGTCCACAAGGATAAGATGTCGTACGCTGAAGCTATTTGTCACTTATGTGAAGAAAAACAAATCGATCCTGAGGATATGGCCAAGCTCGTAAAGGGCGCACTGAAGAGTAAACTCGAAGCAGAAGCAATGGATCGCAACATCATCAAGAGGACTACTTCATACTTATTTTAATGACTGGCTTTCAGGCATATTCCTTATACAACTCAATTCGATTGCACTTTACGCAACAAGGTTATAACGCATTCGCATATAACTTTAAGTCTAATGTAAAGATGCAGAGTTTTGAGAGGAGAAAAGATCGATACTTCTTTGAACGTATCGCGAAGAAGTTTGTAAAAGAAGATGATTTGAAAATGTACTTTGCCGATAACATTATGGCTGAGAACATGTGGATCGGTGAAATGGAAATGGAATCTCATACCACTCGAGATACCTATCGCCAATCAATGTTCTATAACTTCCAAAGAGAGACAAAACTAATTCGCGAAAATGCGTATAAATACAACCTTACCTTTGATGGAGTCTGTAAAGCAAACTCCGACAAAACCGATAACCTCTTACTTAATCTCTTTATGAGCCAACAGATTTCCCCAGAAACTGTAGCGATTATAGATCATTTTGTGAAGTTTATCAAAAGCCTGAAGAGTACACTCAACGATCCATTAGGTATTGTTAAAGGTACTCTTCTTACACTCGAAAAATACCAACAGTTCATTATTCCACTCATTGCCTCAGATGAAAACAAATACCGTGATCAATTAATTATGTTATTTACAAATGAGCCAAATCAGTATAATATAGAGTTTGTTGGTAGCAATAATACAACGCAATACTAAAAACAATACAACGCAATACTAAAAATAATATGTCATTCGAACAACTAAAACAAAATCGCGCAGCAGCGATCGATAAACTAATTAACGCAGCAGCGAAAGATACCGAAAAGAAATCATACGGTGACGATCGCTTCTGGACACCAACAGTTGACAAAGCTGGAAATGGTTATGCGATTATTCGCTTCCTTCCAGCAGGCAAAGGTGAAGATCTTCCATGGGTCAAATATTGGGATCATGGTTTCAAGGGTCCAACTGGTCGTTGGTATATCGAAAACTCTCTCACCTCTATTGGTCAAAATGATCCAGTGAGTGAGATGAATACACAGCTATGGAATACTGGTCGTGAAGAAGATAAGGAGCTTGCACGTATGCGTAAGCGTCGTCTGCATCATGTCTCTAATATCCTTGTTGTCTCTGACTCTGCTAATCCTGAAAATGAAGGTAAGGTATTCCTTTATAAGTACGGTAAGAAGATCATGGATAAGGTAATGGATGTTATGCAGCCACAGTTCCAAGATGAGAAGCCAGTTAATCCATTCGATTTCTGGGGTGGAGCAAACTTCAAACTGAAGATTCGCAACTTCGAAGGCTATCGTAACTATGATAAGTCAGAGTTCGAAGCACCGACTGAGTTATTTGGTGGTGAAGAAGCAAAGTTAGAAGCGATTTATGAAAAACTTCATGGACTGAATGAGTTCATTAACCAAGAAAGTTATAAATCGTATGCTGACTTAAAGAAGAAGCTATATGAAGTTCTCGGTGAAGAACACATAGCTAATACAGTAGTTTCGACTGACACGCAAGTCGAGCTTAACGAAACTCGTGAGGTCAAGGTTGATGCACCAGCACCCGCTCAGAGTGATGTAAGCCTAGACACAGAAGATGATGGTGATACACTTTCGTATTTTGCGAAGTTGGCCCAACAAGGCTAAACATCTCTGATCTAGAATAAGTAAGGGAAGCGGAGAAATCTGCTTCCCTTTTTATTGTGCTATTGCTAAACTGTTTGTACGATCGAAGTGTTGGCCAATGTTACTAACTTTAGTGATGCTATTGTTTACCTTCGATGATGAATCTGTTACAACTGAAGTGATTTTAGCTGCAGCAGATTGAGCTTTAGCACCTAGAGTATCATCTTGCATTGCTTCCATTTGAGCACCTGTAGTATTAGCTCGTTTTTCTATAGCTGCTTGTTTTAGTAATTCACCTCTTGTAGCAATCTGCTTATCTAATATTGCCTTTTCTGCTCTAAGCTCTTCAATTCTATCTAAAGAGTTGCTAACTCCGTTAGCTTCGATTCCAAAATATTCATTTTCTCCGGCATTCGATCGATCTATTCTGGCTTGTTCTTCTGCTATTTTAGTCCTGACGGCGCGTTGTTCATCTTTTAATTCAAAAAATCTGCTATCTGCTTTTCCTCCAGCCTCAGCTCCTTCTGTTCCGTACATCCGATCATTAAATCCATCTTGAAAAGCACCAGCGGTGAATGGATTCATAGCTTTATTCTTCAGTCCAGCAACTAAGGCTGGAATTAGATCTGTGAAAAGCATATCAAGCATATCTAAAAGAGTAGACATCCCTTCTTTTACCATATCTTTAATACTAAAGCTATCTAACCATTCTGATAGACCGTCAAATCCTAGTTTCGAAGCGACCCATGACAATCCCCACTTAACCAGATCAAGTATACCACCGATAAATCCACCTGCGATACTTCCAATACCTGATAATACTGAATCAAGGATTTTCATAAACATATTATCGAACTCAGATGTCTTGAATTCTTTTACAAATCCTGTTACAAAGTCCCATAGCATAGATAGTGGTATAAGCAATTTGCCGAATATAAATCCTAGTTTTTTGAACATAGGTTTAAACTGATTCAGCATACCCATTAGCGACTTTATTGGTTTGAATAATACTGCAGTAGTAGATTTAAACCCTTTACTCACTGCACCGAATTTTTCCTTAAAGTTTTTAATTATGCTTGCTGCGAAACCTATTTTAGATCCTGGACCGAAGAGTGTTGTTTTGAGCAGTTTCAGTTTAGCTCCGATTGTTTTACCAAATCGTAAAAGAGTGTCCTTCATTGTGTTAAAGGCTCCAATAACTAGAGCTCGACCTGACTTTAGCTTATCTGTTAATGGCTTGAAAAATTTAGCGAGTCTCTCTGTAAATGGCTTGAAAATCTTGGATATTCTATCTTTCAGAGGTTTAAAAATTTCAGATAGTTTTGCTCTTAGGCCTTCAATTACACCTGCAGTAAACGCGAATAACAAACCACCAATAAAACCTATAGCCTTCGAAATGAATCCCTTGTATTTCTTTTCTTTAAATTCATCTCTCTTTATTTCTTTTTTTGGTTTCAGTAGCGCAAATAATTCTCTCCTGTTCTCTTCTTCCTGGAGCTTATTACCCATCATAAAATTGACAAGCTTTCTAATATCCAACGCTATGAATTCTAGAGAACCTATAACCATTCCAGTATTTTTTGCAGTAGCTATTCCAGCATCTGCTTGCGCTACTTGTTCAATTCTATCTTTTTCGTATAGGTTAGTGGCATGAACAAAGGCCTTCTTCGCAGTGATTCTATCCCATTGAGATCCGATTCTATCAAATATAAACGCTCTCCGCCTAATCTTCTTTTCGCGTGCGATTTGCCGTTGCTCAATTTCTCCCTGCTGTGCTTGTGAAGCAGCGAGCTCTAGAATAACACCGCTAAGAACTTCATTCTGCGCGGATTGTTTCGCGAGCTGCTGTTTACTTGCGTTTAACTGCTCTTGTTGGATGTCTTCTGGATTAGCCATTTTGCTTTTTTATTCGTTCGTTTTCTTTTTTAATATGTTCGTGAAGAAGAGATACGTAGATTTGCCTTTCCCATGGAAGCATATTATCTAATTCCGTTAAACTATATTGATGATGTTGCATCATTGAGAAATTGGTTTGATAATGGTTAGCTAGAGACTCATGAGAAAGGCATATTAGAAAAAAGAGGAAAGACCCGAAATAGTAACTTCGTTAGCGTGGCCGCACTTTTTACATTTAAACTTTAGCACTTCTTTTAATTCTGGTTGATTCTCGATGTAATGTTGAATCTTGTGTAACTGATCGTGTGTAAGAGAGTCAATAAATTGTCCCATCTCTTTCTCTGATGTATCATCTGCGATATAAACTCCGTTTGAGTCATAGATAGATTCGATACACGCCGCGATCGATCGAGTAAGAGCGTCTTCAGTAGCGTCGAGCTTTGAAAGTTCTTCTGATTTGCCAATAGAGATAGGACGAAGAATAATCCCGACAGTGTCAGTTAGTTCGATCTTATTGTTTAGTTCTTCTTCAGGAAATTTTACTGTGATATCTGAAAGATTAATTTCGACAGGATTTTCTGCTTCACACTCTTGGCATTTAGATATAATATCTGATGTTTCGCCGACAGACTTCGCTCGCAGCTGAAGGAACAGATACTCTAGATCATATGTTGTCAATGCACTTGGCTCAACTACACCAAATGTACATGCTTCAATAATTTGTTTAAGAGATCCAATGATCTGTGAAGGATCGTCAGACTCTTGTGCCAACATTAAGATCTTCTCTTCCTTTACAAGGAAAGGTCTAAACTCAATTGTTTCATTTGTAGATGGTACTACTGTTGTGTACTTTGCTGCTTCTAATATTGGTAATGGCATAATATGCTATAATAATCTGGTTATTCCTCCTATCGCGTTTTTAATTCCAGAAAGTGCGGAGGACAATCCACCTTCTGGTTCAAAATCTTCATATGTCATCGTAACTGATAACTTCTGTATACTGTTTTCACCAGTATTACTTAACTCGATTGATGATACACTTATTGGATAAGCGTTCTTCAATTTAATTCCATAAACAGGGACATTCTTTTCATTCAATTGCTGAATAGTAATATCTCTTTGGTACTCTGCATTGTAATTTAATTTATAAGACTCTGGATCAATTATTAATTCAGACCACTTATCAAACATCTTCTTCATGTAATAGTCATTAGTCAAAAGGAATGTAAATGTTATATCTTCGTTGATATAATTATTTGGAACTTTTACTGTGTTCCGAAAGTGTGAGTGCTCCATTGTCTGGATTTGTCTACCTGGTATAGAGCAGCTTTCGCACAATAATCCGATATCTCGCGGGTCATTAATAAGAGACTTCGCATTGAATGTACCAGAGATGAGACTAACACCGATATCTTGTAGGTTGATATTTAGCAACGATGAATCAGGCGGAGACATAAAGATCGCGAAGCGATTTGTCTTTGCAATACCTCCACGTTTGCCTATCGTTGCTTTTAGATCGTCAATAGATCCTGGAGAAAGTGTATCTGCGATATCTGTAAATAATGACATTAGATTATAGATTTAGAATTCTTCCAGACACCTGCTTTGTCGCTCTTAACAAATTGTTCAGTTGGTAAAAAGATAGCAACTTCCCATTCACTTGCTGGAACTTCGGTGATCTGTGATTTAATATTAGATGTTAGATAATGTTTAAAGCATGGTGCGAAGGCTTTGAGCTTAGACATTCCTTTTAGAAGATCGTATGACAACCGCAACTTAGTGGTCTTATCGTATTTCTTATTATTAGTATAGCTAAGGAGCTTATCGAAGAATGCTGCTCGTGTAATAGGATCTAAGTAATGTAGATTCAACCCGTAAAAACCACCTGGTGCTTTATCGACCATAATGATAAGAGGAAATCTATCGTAGAACGGCAAAGTCTTTTTAGTCTTTGGATCATAGAAGTACATAAACATTCTTCCAACGAGAGGAGCATTTACTTTCTTCAGCGCCTCATCTTTGAGAACCTTTGTTCTACTGATGCCTGTCATATATCTCAGTTTCTCACGAAACCACTTTAGCGACTTCTTAGTATTATTTTTAATACCAGCTGCTGAAGCTTCTTTCTTAACTTTATTGATGAATGATACGGCCATACATCTATTTATACTATTTGTCTAAGCTTAGAGAGTGAAATCTTCA